>ERZ1643246.419-NODE-419-length-55836-cov-9.287948_pt1 | contig 55836 bp, 51 predicted proteins | sample MGYA00579265_ERZ1643246 | MGnify/ENA primary metagenome ERZ1643246 (study PRJEB29033, sample SAMEA4952261) | chicken gut metagenome | biome: Broiler Chicken; feature: Gastrointestinal Tract; material: Caecum | place: Ireland | collected 2018 | study: Broiler... | reverse complement strand
ACTATATAAGAAATGCAGTGAAAAGTCTAAGCAATTTTCATTTCTGGGTGTTCCTGGTGGGCATGGAGGGTTATAATGAAATTGACAGTGCCCGGAGCGGTACAGCCGGGCAGAAAGCGAGGTAAGCATGAATGGCGTGATCTTATATCAATCAAAATACGGAATGACACGCAAATATGCCCAGTGGCTCTTTGACGCGACACACTTTGATCTGCTTGAGATGAAGCAGGCAAAAGGCACAGATCTCAGCCGCTACGAAGTGATCGTATTTGGCGGCGGCATTTACGCATCTGGCATTGCGGGATTGAACGCACTGAAAAAACAGCTGGCTCACCTTTCTCCGCGAAAGGTCGTCATCTTCTGCGTCGGTGCTTCTCCTTATGATGAGAAAGCATTGGCCGCGGTCAAGGAACACAATATGGATGGTCCGCTGAAGGACTTGCCCCTATTTTACTGCCGCGGCGGATGGGACATGCCAGCCATGTCCTTCATCGACAGGAATCTGTGCAAGATGCTGCAAAAAACCACTGCCAAAAAAGACCCCGCGTCCTGCGAACCATGGGAACATGCCCTGATGGAAGCAGGCGAAGGCAAATGCGACTGGAGCGATCAGGCATATCTGAAGCCCATCCTGGATGAGATCAATCGATAAATATACAGGGGAGGACCATTCATCCCCCCTTGACAACTACAAGGCCAGCAATGCTGGCCTTGTTTGTTTATGCTTATTTCGTCGTGCGGCGTCTTCTCATCATGAGGATAAGTCCCGCAGAAACTGCCAGCAGTCCGGCAAACATTCCCGTCTGCATCGCTGCTGCGGTGTTCGTCGTGTCACTGTCAGTTGTCGTCGTGCTTTCCACGCTGACCTCGACCAGGTCGTCTACAGAAGCCCGCAGCGTCTCGACCATGTCGTTGACTTCTTCCTGCGTTACTTCCACATTTGCCAGCATCGCTTTGGCGCGTGCCAGATTCTGGATCACTGGCTGCGCGCTTGCGCTCGTGTATGCGCTCAGCTCAAGGCTGTTCACATAAGCGATCAGCTCTTCCAGAGCGCTGACATCCGCTTTCGTTCTTGCGTTCAGGCGCGCTTCACGCAAGGTTGCGGTCGCCGCATCGATCTCTTCCTGAGTCGTCGCATTCATCGCTGCCTGTGCGTCAGCCAGCTTGTCTGCCAGTCCTTCTACCGTAGAAGGCACATAGTTGCCAATATTGGCTACCATCTCTGTCACGAGCTCGATCTCATGTGCTAACGCGCTCGTATCCAGCGTGATGCTTTCCAGAGCAGCGATCGCGTTGGCCAGGTTCGTGATGGCGTCAGTGACTTCTGCCGTTGTGGCATCATCATTATTAGCCACTGCCTGTGCAGCTTCGATCGCTGTCTGCAGTGCTTCCAGGCTTTCTTCGGTATAGTTGCCATCAAGGTAACCATTTGCGGACTCGATCAGTGCTTCCAGTTCTGCCTTCGTCACGATCTCCCACAGTTCCTGGGCTGCCTTGGTCATCGCTTTGTTCGCTGCTTTCAGCTGATCAGCGTCTGCTTCAGGATCGTCCACTGCATCCTGCGCTGCTTGTACGGCATCTCTCAGCGCCTGTACCTTGGCCGGACGGAGTCCCTCTGTGTCATTCAGGATATTCTCATTGATGAAATCGATCGTGGCCTGCACATCTTCTTTCAGCGCATCTACGCTTTCACCGGCATTCACTGCCTGCATCGCTTCGCTCAGGTTGAGCAATGCGGTGACGACTGCCGTTGCGCTCGGTGTCTCTTCATTCAGGACAGCCTGTGCGGCTTCGATCGCTGCATTCAATGCCGCATCATCAGAACCAAGCGCATTGGCTTTTTCGACCATGGTTTTGAGTGCTTCGATGGCTGCGTCGCTGGCCGGCTCTCCACTGATCGGCTCAAGGGCCTGATAAGCGTCGTTCAGAGAAGTGCGCAGGGCGCTGACATCTGTTCCCTCATCGATGAACGGATTGAGCTGTGCGATCTGATCGGCGACTGCCTTGAATGCGTCATAGCTTTCGCTCGTGTATCCTTGCGGGTCGACGCTCTGCAAGAGCTGCTGCGCTTCCTGCTGGAGCGCGGCGATCTCGCTGGTATCGACTTGAACGACATTGCGGGTCGCATTGATCTCGGCTGCGGAACCAAAACCGCCGGTGCCGGTGAACACAAAGCGCACGGCACGGTATGTCTGTGGCGTCGCGAACGCAAATACTGCCTTGTTGTCCGTCAGCGTTACGGTCTGCTCTTCCATCAATGTCTGTGCATTGCCCTCTTCATCGATACCGATGATCGTGACGCTTGTCCAGGTGCCATTGCCTGCCCCTGGTCTGGCCACGTATTCCAGATTATCAAAGGTCACAGTCTGACCAAAGTCTACCGTAAGCGTATGGGTATCTTCGCACGTATCGCCGCCGCTGTAGTTGCTGTGCCAATACGTGTTGTTGTTTCCGTCCACGACATCCATGGCCGCGCCATCGCCGCCAGTGCCTGGCACGGAAGTCTGCTCGCTGCATGCCTCAGCGCTCCAGCCCTCTTTGGCAAGCGGTCGTGCATCAAGCGCGATCGCGTGATCCTGCGCAAACTGCTGTGCATCATCATAATACAGGGCGCTGTTGCGGATCGAGACATTGCCCACATAGCCGTTGTAAGAAGCATCGCCCAATACGATGGTTCCGCCGTTCAGCGTTTCGTTGCGTTTTGTCTCTTCGTAAGCAGATGCGCTCAGGCTGCCATCCACATACAGCTTCAGCATGCCATTGACTTCACGGACAAGCATGATGGCATGATTTCTGCCGTCATTGATCTTGCCGATGACAGCGGTCGTGGTCTTAGTCTCCTGATAAGAATCAGTGCCGAAGATGCCGCTGGCTTTTTCGCTCACGGTCGTCACATTCTCTTTGCTGCTCAGAGATACCGTACCGATGCTGGCTTTCACATAGCCTTCCGCATCGATGCCGATGGAAAAGTCATTTCCTTGCTGCAGCAGCACCGTATCTGTGTCGATCGTATTCAAGGTCAAAGAGACGCTGAAGTCGTTGTTGCCGGCGATGCCTGCTTCCGTGATCGGATATGTGCTGCCGCGCAGGTTCAGGTATGTATCGCCATCGGCGCTCTGCACTGCAGCCGCGCCTGGCACATCTTCCGCATCTTGCACGGATGCGATCTCATTGGCACTGCGAATGGTCATCTCCTGATTCGCAGCCGTGTTGCCATAAATATCGCAGATGCCGCTGATGCGCAATTGTGCAGAATCAGAGAGGTTTGCGGCACTGATCACGAAGGTCCGATAATCATCGCTCAGCTGCGCTGACGCGGATGCACCGTCGATCGTGAAACTGATCGCGTCATTCACTCTCTCGTCAAAGCGTACTTCGACCGTATCGTCATCCGTGATGCGGGCAGAAACAACTTGCGGCGCCTGTGCATCAGTGATGCCGAACTGATAGATCTGTGAGCTGAACGGAGCCAGCGTAACTTGCATCGTATCACCGTAGCTGACACTGGTGCCATCTGGCGCGGACGCATAAGGATAGATGCGCACCTGGGCCAGATCCCGCATATTTTGCGGCACGCCGACAAGATCATCCAATGTCAGCGTAAAGGTCTTTTCGGCTGCGGTCGGATTGACGAAGGAGACAAAGCCTTGCTCATCATTCCATGCGGAATAGCCATAGACATCCTGTGAAGGCGTACGTCCCTCAGTGGTGAACAGCTTGGCGTTCTTGAGCACTTCATGATTGCTTTCAGCGAAATCAAGGGCATCTGCCGTCACCTGCCATTTGGCATCATCCATGATGCTCGGGGAATAGTACAGCTCCCAGAACGCAGTACCGCGCATGGCATTGTCAAACAGGAATTCCCGGAAAACATCTGTCGTGGCGCTGGAACCATCTGAGACGCCATAGATCGGATCATGGTTATAAATGTTCTTCAGCGGGAACTGGATCTCATTGTTCACATAAAGATTGTAGTAAACATCATCGCGGTAGTAGATCTTCTGCTGGTGACGAGCCGCTGTGGTATCGCCGGCCTGGCCGGTATCGCCGGAATCCTGTACCCAAACGGTGTTCACCCACTGCAGCAGCCACGGGCTCAGATTGACGTAGCAGGTGGCATTGATCCACAGTCCCTTGCCTTCAGCGGCGCGGGCAGCGCGAGCATGCTCGAACAGATCGGTCCATGCTTCCCACATATCGCTGGTGAAATACATGTTGTTGTCACCGCCGACCATATGATCATGATCTTCCGCGTTGCATGGTCTGGACGCAAAGCCATCCCATTTCCAATAGTCGATGTCAAAACGCGTCTGATAGTCGACAAAACGGTCTTCGAAGTTCTGGATATATTTGCGTGAGCCGGTGCAGATGACATCGCCCAGAGCGCTGTTATGCTGGACATAGCCAGTGCCCATCGCTTCCAGATAGCGGGAGAATCCGCCAAAATAGTTGTATCCGCCCTGCGGGCCTACCCACACGCCAAAGCTGGACTGCAGCTTATCGGTCAGCTCGGTCGAGGTATACAGCTCGTTAGGAAACTTACTGTTGAATTCCCAGAAGCCAGTCTGATTCTGCGTCGTTCCAGAAGCAGCCGGTGCGTTCACTCCGCCGATCTCGTTGTTATAGTTGTTCCAGCCGTCATCCACGACATAGCTGTCCAGCGGTTCCACGCCATTTTGCGCCAGTCCTTTCTCAGCACCGAGGAAAGAAGACGCGATGCTGGCATCACTGATGTTCATCATATTGTCATACCAGGAATTGTATTGTTTGCGGAAATCAGAAGGCGTGGCGATATCTTCGATGTAATCAAAGAAATCTGTCTGTACGACAGCGGTCTCTGTGCCCTGGGCCGCGCCGACCACATTGTTCCAGGTGCGGAAGGTGCCGCCATCCATGACTTCCTGGCCGTCCTCGGCCATCTTGGCGATGGTCTTTCCGGAATAATAGCGGATCTTCATCGCGTCATCTTCGATATCGGTTTCCTGTGCCGGGAACTCTGAACCGAAGAACAGGCCGTCCGCATAGATCGGCTGCCCCAGCATCAGCTCATGCTTGCCGATCCACATCGAAGAGATCTGCGATTCATCCGGAATGCTCCAGACATCCTGAGCATCTTCCGGGATGACAAAATGATCAAGATCGATATAATCGATGGCTGCGGCTGACGGGTCATCCGCGCCGATTTCCAGCCACGTATTCATATAATGTTTGCCATCCTCCATCGCAGCGACCATATCGATGTCCCAATTCACGCCTTGCAGCGCAAAAGGCGCAAAAGATACGCGCAGCGTGTTGTTTTCCACGCGCACGTCTTCCACGCTCAGCTCGCTGGCGCGGATATCGTGATCCTCTTCCACGATCTCGGGCACGATCTTCTGATCCGCATAGAGATGGATCTCCGCGCCATGGAATTCATCAGTACTGCCCAGCACATCGCTCTTCGGCACGATCTTCACATAGCGTGTCTCATAGATCTGGTCAAAATTGCCATAGACGAGATTGCCGACATTATATAAGGTCGTGCCGGCGGGATGGGTGATGCCATCGCTCGTCTGCGGCGCATCGAGCACGACTTCATGCAAGCCGTATTCTTCCCGGGTGAACGCGCCGGTCCCGGCAGGGATCCATTCGCTGCCATCCGTGCTTACAAACAGCGCATACTCCCCCATCGTGCCATTGATGCCCCAGGCGCTCTGATGATAACCAGGGCGTTTCTGATAAGAGAAAGATCCGACCGACTGGACGCTGCCCAGGTCGATGATGATCTCATCGTTCAGGCTGCCCACTGCGGTCGTGGCATCATTGCCATCGAACAGGCTGGCTGCCGCTGCGCCGGCCAGGGTCACGTTCCAGCCGTCACGGCCGATCTCCTGGCTGGGCAGGATCGTTTCGGTGCTCCGTGCTGCCTGGTCTTCGTAAAGCATGATCTCTGCGCCGGTAAACTCTTCAGTAGTGCCCAGCGCATCGCTCAGCGTATCGATGCGCACATAGCGCGTCTCATAGATCTGGTCGAAATTGCCATAGACGAGGTCACCGACATTATACAGGCCGTCTTCCTCATGCAAGTTGTAGTCTTCTTCCGTAAATTCACCTGCGCCGGCTTCTTTCCAGACCTCACCGTCTTCGCTCACATACAGCTTGTACTCGCCCATCGTGCCATTGATGCCATAGACCGGATCACTGTAGCCCGGGCGTTTCTGGAACGAGAACGAGCCGACCTTCTGGACGCTGCCCAGATCGATCTCCAGGGTGATCGGCATGCCGGCATTCCGATACTGATCGACATAGGTATCCGGATCGCCGTCAAACAGCCTGTCCACCTGATCAAAGGCCACGCCCTGCGCATTATAGAGCTGCGCGCTCCAGCCCTCGCGTGACAGCGGCACGGAAGGCGGGATGATGATCTCCTCTACATCTTGAGTGTCATCCACCAGATTGATGATAAAGTCTTCCGACCCTGCTGCCGGCGCGAACATTTCATTGATCCGGCTGTTGGTGATGGCCGTGGTCCTCAGCCGGTTCCCCTCGATGGAGAAGGTACGCGACAGATAGCCATTGCCGATCGTCACTTCGGTGCCATCCTCACTGATGACGACATCTCCGCCTGCCTCATTGGCCTGCGCCTGCAGCGGGATGACGCTCATCGCCATGGACGCCGCAAGCGTAAACTTCAGCAGTTTCTTCATTCAACTTTCCTCCTTTTCCTTTTTTGCGCATATTTGCATGCACCTATAAATATAGCTGTGTCCTGTATCGTCGTAAATTTAAAAAATGCGTAAATGATCATGACAAAAACTTTACAGCCGTTTTGCTGGCATCGTTCTGTCTCCCTCCTTTCTGATGCCCTTACATGCCTATATTACCACAAAAAAAATCGTACAAATTTGAAAACAGTCATACAATATTGCATATGGCATCTTATTTTATATGCGTTTTCGCTGGCTCACAAAAAAAGCCATGTCGGGAAGACATGACTCGATCTTATCGTTTCCAGCGCAGATAACGCGTGGTCGACAGAAAACTGCCGAACAAACCGACGATGACGCCGCAAGCCACGAGGACCGCATCGACATGAAACGTAAATGGAATGACGGGCTGCAAGGCAAACAGATTGGTGAACAGCCGGCCGCCGATGGCTTCATACATCCAGCTGTAGCCAAAATAAGTGAGCACACACGGAATGATCGATCCGATGAGCCCGATCAGCACACCCTCGATCATGAACGGCACCTTGATGAAATGATTGCTTGCGCCGACATTGCGCATGATGGCGATCTCTTTGCTGCGCGCGTAAATGGTCGTGCGGATCGTGCTGGAGATCAGATATGCCGTCAGCAGGAACAGCAGGATCACGAAGATGAAGCCGCCCTGACGCACCAGATTCAGGATATTGATGAGCTGAGAAACGCTGGCGCCGCCATAGACCGCATCATTGACAAAATCAAGCTGCTTGATCTCCTCACATGTCTGTTCGATCTGGTCTGCGTCACTCACGGTGATGAAGAACGCGTTGTTCAACGGATTCTCCTCGCCGCGATACATCGCGAACGCCTCACCTTTTTCACGGATCATCAGCTCGAGCTCCTCATCCTTGGTGGACAATGTCGCCATGGCGACATTGTCCATTTCCTTCAAGGCATTTCCGGCTTCTTCCAGCTCCTCCTGGGTATCGATGTCAGGATCTAAGGTCGCGTGGATCTGCAAGCCGCCTTCGATGTTGCTGGCAAACAGCGAGACATTGCCGGCCGCGCAAAGGAAGACCGCCAGCAAGAGCAGCGTGATGATCACCGCCATGATGGCGGAAAGCGTCATGCCCATATGGCGGAACATGCCCCTGAAGGCCTGCCGGATATGATAAGGGATCATGCGGATGGCCTTAATCATAAGTCAGGTAACCGCCTTTCATCATATCTGCCACGATGTATCCTTCTTCCAGCGAGATGGTGCGTTTCTTGAACGCGTCCACCAGGCTCTTGTCATGGGTGACCATCAGGATGGTCGTCTGTTCCTTCTCATTGATCTTTTCCAGCAGTTCGATGACTTCCTTGGACATTTCCGGATCCAGATTGCCAGTTGGCTCATCCGCGATCAGCACCTTAGGATGATTGGCGATGGCGCGTCCGATGGTCGCGCGCTGCTGCTGGCCGCCGCTGAGCTGATTCGGAAAGGCCTTGGCCTTCTCGCTCAGCGAGACAAGCTCAAGCACCTCACGTACGCGCTGGCGGATCTGCTGGCGCTCCATGCCAATGACCTCCAGCGCAAATGAGATGTTTTCAAAGATCGTCAATGTCGGCAGAAGCCGAAAATCCTGAAAGACGACGCCGATGCTGCGGCGATAATAGGGCACTTTGCTGTGTCGCAGCTTGCCCACATCCACATCATTGACCAGCACTCTGCCCTGATCTGGGATCTCTTCCCCGTCCAGCAGCTTGATCAGCGTGGATTTGCCCGAACCGGTCGGGCCGATGATATAGACAAACTCTCCGTCCTCAATCGTCAGATTGATGTCACGAAGGGCATGAACTCCATTGGTATAAGACTTAGAAACATTTTCCAGTCGTATCATAGCTGTTCTCCTTCCTATCCGATCAGCGTTTCCGGGCGTTCACGGCAAGGAGTGGATCCCTTTGAATCGCATCCTGTAGATGGGGAGCTCCAACCGCACCCCCAGGCGAAATCGGCCGAAGACGCAAACTGCGAAGCAGCCTCGGAAATAGACATGCTTCCCAGGTTGATGATCTCGATATGACAGTGTGCGCCGCTGGAATTGCCCGAGTTTCCGGTCAGCCCGATCACATCGCCTTGTGACACGCTGTCCCCTGCGGACACTGTCATCCCTTCCTGTGCCATATGCGAGAAAGAGACGAAATAGGTCGTATCGTTGACCCGCACGAGCATGGCGACATTGTTGCCGGCGCCATAAGGATAGCCTTCCCAGTTGCCCAGATAGCCGCCGTTGGTGTCAGCCGGATTGGCTGCCCATACGATCAGTCCATCGGCCGGCGCATAGATCGGCGTGCCTACCGACACGGCGCGGTCCACCCCAAGATGCACGCCGCCGCCAGGATAATACCACGTTCCCGCGGAGGTCGGTCCCTCGATCGGGTTCAGCCAGCCATCGCTGCTGGAGCCTGTATAATTCCCTGCTGTGCTCATATCGATCATGTTATCGCTGATGCTGTCCAGATCGACCTGGGCACTGCGCATCTCTTCCTGCAGCTGCGCTTCCTGCTGACGATACAGCTCGATCAGCTCTTCATTGGCATCCAGCAGCTCTTCCTGCTGCCGGCGCTGTTCCTGAAGCTGCTCACGCTGTGTCTGCGCAGTTTCCTGCAGGCGGCTCTGCTCATTCTTCTGCTGCTGCAGCGCGGCTTTCTCCGCTTCCAGCGATTCGATCTGCGCGCTGTCGCTTTCGGTGATGCGCTGCAAGCCTTCCAACGTCCGCATCATTTCCTCCAGCGAGCCAGAATTCATGATCATATCGACGACCTGGTTGGTTCCGACGCTGGCTTGCTCGCTGAGCATGCGCGCCTTGATCTGCGTGTCCCAGCGTTCGATCTCCTCTTCACGCGCCGTGATATCGGTATCCAGCTGGCTGATGTTCGCTTCGATCTGGGCAATGGACTCATCCATCGCGTCAATGTCAGTTTCCAGCTCCTCAAGCAGATCATGCTGTTCCTGTACGGTCGCTTCCAGCTGGCTGCGGTCTTCCTGCAGCTCATCAAGGTTCGTGCTGAATTGTTCGACCTGCGCCTGCAGCTCGCTTTGACGCTGGGCATAATATTCTCTGAAGGCATCGCATGCTGTGGAATCGGCGGAAGACTCTTGCACGGCTGAACATCTGCTCACCCATTCGGCCTCATCAGAAAAATCATAGGCATGAAGATGCTGCACCGGCATCATGCCGATAAGCAGCGCTGCCGCCAGAAGGCTCTTGCTGATGCGGCCGCTCATCGTTTCCACCTCAGGTACTTTCCGACCGCCAGAAAGCTGCCGGCCATACCGACGATGATGCCGCCGATGATCAAGGCAGCGCAGACCCCCGCCATAAAGGGCCACAGCGGCTTCATCACGAACATCGAAGACAAAAGCACGCCGTGAAAGCTCTCATACAGCGCATAATATCCGATAGCGATCACCGCGACAGGAATTATCGAGCCCAGGATGCCGATGTACATGCCCTCCAGGATGAAGGGGCCGCGGATATACCAGTTGCTTGCGCCTACGCTGCGCATGATGGCAATTTCGGTATTGCGGGCCTGTATTGTCATGCGGATGGTATTCTGGATCAAAAGCAGTGCCAGAAGAGCAAGAAAGACCACGAATACGAGCCCGCCGCTGCGCAAGGCCTCAAATAAGCTGACCATCATGGTGATCTCATCGCCGCCATAGGTCGCTTCAACGATGCCATCCATCTGATTGAGCTCATCGCTGACAGCGCTGATCTGCCGATTATCATCCAGCTCGATGCGGAAGACATCATACAGGGGATTGCGATCCTCGCCTTCATAATAGCGGAACATCTCTCCGTTTTCGTCGATGAGCTCCTGCAGCTCCTCCTCTTTGCTGGAGAAGGTGCAGGAGCTGACATGATCGAGCTCTTCGATCTGATGCTGCAGCTCCTCTATCTGTGTATCATCACTAAATCCAGGACTGATCGTTGCCTGGATCTGAAAATCACTCTCAATGTTATCGGTAAAATCGCTGATATTGCCGGCAACGACCATAAGCACGCCCACGATCAGCAACGTTACGGTGACGGCAATCACGGACGAGACCGTCAGCGAGATATGCCGGATCAGATTCCGCCATGCTCCAGCCAGGTGCGCTGGCAGATTCTGCAGTCTTTTTTTCATTCAGTGAACCACCAACCTCTCTTTCACACCTTCATCGGTGTCTTTTTAGATTATAGCATAGATTCATTTTCTTGATCTTGAAAGTCACCTGAAATTTTTTACATGCGATTCATCGTGCAGACGATGCCGCTGTGAAAAAGTAAAGCCTGCGCCCTGCACCTCATCTGCGTCACTGACGACGAAAAAAGCATCCGGATCGATCCGGGCGATCAGCTTTTGCAGGCTTGCGTACTGCTTCTGCTTGACGACCGTCATGATCATCATCTTTTGCTCATCGGAAAAGCCGCCCAGCGAAGGGATGAGCGTCACGCCCCGATCGATCTGATCGCTGATCGCGCGGCGGATCTCTTCCCATCGTTCGGAAACGATGAACAGCGTCTTGCTGGCCTGCGCGCCCAGCGTGAGCACCCGGTTGATGATTTGTCCGCTGATGAATACCGAAAGCAAGCCGATCATCGACGCCTCGATGCCATAGACGACAGCACCCAGGATGACAGTCGCGCCATCCACGCACATCACGAGCGCCGACAGCGGCAGGCCGGTATATTTATGGATGATCAGCGGCGGGATGTCCATGCCTCCGGTGCTGCCATCCACGCGATACACCAGTCCGATGCCCACACCGAGAAAGACACCGGCATACACCGATGCCAGGATCGGGTTTTCCGTAAAGGACAGCCCGGCGGCTGCCCAGCTGAGCAGCGAGATGAACAGCGGATAGACGATGGCGCTGAGCACCGTCTTCATGAAGAACGCCTTGCCCAGACACAATGAGCCGATGAGGAACAGTCCGATCGTCAGCGCGTTGATGATGAGCTGCGGTTCCAGATGCACTAACGGCTCCAGCGCCACGGCGATGCCGGCCGTCCCGCCGGTCAGGATGCTGGAAGGGAGCACAAAGAACGTCACGCCGCAGGCCACGATGAAATTGCCCAGGATGACATTGATCAGCTCATGGATCCATTCCTTTCTTGTTTTCATTTTCATATCATTCTTCTCCTTTTTTCGCACGGCAATTATTATAGCCTAAGCGCCTTCTTGCAACAACCGCCTTTGCGCGTTGACCATGATTCAGGTAAAATAAAACGGAAAAAGGAGGAATGAAAATGAAACGCTTCATGGAAGAATTCCGGACCTTTGCGCTGCGCGGAAACATGATGGACATGGCCGTCGGCATCATCATCGGCAGCGCCTTTTCCGGCATCGTCACTTCGCTGAGTGACAACCTCATCACCCCATTGCTCAATCTGTTCACGACCGGGCAGACGTACACACTGACCCAGATCGGCGGTTTTATCTCGGCTTTTCTCTCTTCGCTGATCAACTTCTTCATCATGGCCTTCATCCTCTTCTGCATGCTCAAAGCCGTCAACCGGCTGATGCGCATCGGCAGAAAACAAGCCGAGGAGACTGCCAGTCCCACACGCGTATGTCCTTACTGCCGCAGCGAGATCGCGGCAGAAGCCACCCGCTGTCCGCACTGCACCTCAATGCTGGAGCCGCAATAAACGCAAAAAGGGGCGACGCCCCTTTTCAATTTTAATGAATCTGCATCTTCAGATAAGCGAAGATGAAATCATCCAGGTCACCATCCATGACGCCCTGCACATTGCTCGTCTCATAGCCGCTGCGATGATCCTTCACCAGCGAATACGGATGCATGACATAAGAACGGATCTGTGAGCCCCATTCATTGGCTTGCTGCTCGCCCCTGATCTCAGCCAGCTTGGCCTCCTGCTCCTCGATCATGCGCTGATACAGACGGCTCTTCAGGATGCGCAGCGCTTCCTCGCGGTTCTCATGCTGCGAGCGCCCGTTCTGACATGTCGCGACGAGCCCGGTCGGCTTATGCACCATGCGCACCGCGGAATCTGTCTTGTTGATGTGCTGACCGCCGGCGCCGCTGGCACGCTTGGTCTCCACGATCAAGTCTTCCGGACGGATCTCGATCTCGATCTCATCGTTGAACTGCGGCATCACATCCAGCGAGGCAAAAGAAGTATGTCTTCTGCCGCCGGAATCAAACGGCGAGATGCGCACCAGCCGGTGCACGCCTTTTTCTGCCTTCAGATAGCCGTAGGCCTTATCGCCTTCCACCAGCATCGTCACTGACTTGACGCCCGCTTCCTCACCTGGCAGAAAATCAAGCACGGTGACCTTGAAGCCTTTCTTTTCGGCGTAGCGGGAGTACATGCGGTAAAGCATGCTGCACCAGTCACAAGACTCAGTGCCTCCCGCCCCCGGATGCAGCTCCAGGATCGCGTTGGATTGATCATACTCATGAGAGAGCAGCACGCCGATCTCAAACTGCGAAAAGTCTTTTTCCATCTGGATGTATTCCTCTTCACACAGCATGAAGATGTCTTCGTCCATGTCTTCTTTGAGCAGTTCGCAGCTTTCCTCCAGGTTGGCTAATGCAGCTTCCAGCTTCTCATAGCTCTCTACGACCTCGCGGATGCTGTTCAGGCGGCGGATCACATTCTGCGCCTGCTGCGGGTCATTCCAGAAGTCCGCTTCCAGCGTACGGGCCGTCAGTTCCTCGATCTTCAGTTTTTTCTGGGCGAGGTCAAAGTGACTCACCAAGCGCCTTCAGGCGTTCCTGATGAGTGCTCACCCCCTGTCTGATCTCATACAATTCCATCATTCATTCGCTCCATTCTCTTCAGCCGGCTCAGTATCTGCTACAACCGCTTCCTCAGTCGGCGCTTCCGCTGTTTCCTGCGGTGCAGTGCTCTGCTGCTGCGCTTCATCCGCCTGCTGCTGCGCCGCGGCCTCTGCCTGAGCCTTGGCGGCCTGTTCGGCCGCGATCTGTTCCTCGCTCTTGCGTTCGATGCGCACCTTGAGCAGGAAGAAGACGATCTCGCGGGCAATGCGTTCCGTCATCTCTTCAAACATCTCATAGCCTTCGCTGACATATGCCTGCAGCGGATTGTTCTGCGCATAAGAACGCAGATGGATGCCATCGCGCAGCTTGCTCATCATATCGATATGTTCGATCCAGTTGCGGTCCATGTTGCGCAGCACGACCGTCTTCTCAAACGGCATGAACTGCTGGCGCACCGGCTCGATCTCTTTCTCATAACCGCCGAAGATCTTGTCCACGCAATACTTGACGGTCGCCTCGCGGTCCTTGCCTTTGATCTCATCCGGCAGGACACGGTTTTCCTCACGCATGCCCAGCATGTCGAGGCCCTCGCACACGCCGGTGTAATTGATCTGTGAATCACGATGCGCGCTGTCGGTGTTGGAACCGACGATATCGCTGACCACGCGGTCGAACATGCCCTTCACGATATCATGCACATCATCGTTTTCCAGCACATAGTTGCGCTGTTCATACATGATCTCACGCTGTTTGCGCAGCACATCATCATACTCCAGCAGCTGCTTGCGCATGTCAAAGTTGTAGCCTTCCACGCGCTTCTGCGCCTGCGTGATCGACTTGGTCACCATCTTGGATTCGATCTGCTGATCGCCAAGCTGGTTGAACAGTCCATTGAGCTTTTCACCGCCGAAACGCACCATCAGCGAATCTTCCAGCGAGACATAGAAGCGGGAGAAGCCCGGATCGCCCTGACGGCCGCTTCGTCCGCGCAGCTGATTGTCGATACGGCGGGACTCATGACGCTCACTGCCCAGTACGGCCAGACCACCCAGCGCGCGCGATTCCTCGCTCAGCTTGATATCGGTACCACGGCCGGCCATATTGGTCGCGATCGTCACCGCGCCGACCTGTCCGGCCTTCGCGATGATCTCAGCCTCTCGCGCATGGTTCTTCGCATTCAGCACCTCATGCGGGATATGCATCTTTCTGAGCATGCCGCTGACCAGCTCACTGGTCTCGACCGCGATCGTGCCGACCAGCACCGGCTGCCCTTTCTCATGCAGTTCCTTGACCTCGTTTGCCAATGCCTGGAACTTCAGCTTCTTGGTCGCAAAGATCGCGTCCGGATAGTCGATGCGCGCGATCGGACGGTTGGTCGGGATCTCGATGACACGCATGTTATACGTGGAGAGGAACTCCTCTTCCTCGGTCTTCGCTGTACCGGTCATGCCGGCCAGCTTTGTGTACAGACGGAAAAAGTTCTGATACGTGATGGTCGCCAGCGTGGTCGTCTCTTCCTTGATCGGCACGCCTTCCTTGGCCTCGATGGCCTGATGCAGACCATCAGAATACGCTCGGCCTTTCATCAGACGGCCGGTAAACTGGTCGACGATGACGATCTCCTGATCTTCGCTGACCACATACTCCACTTCATTCTTCATGATATAGTTTGCACGCAAAGCCTGCGTAATATGATGGACGAGCTGTGTGTGTTCGACATCATACAGATTCTTGACGCGGAAGAAACGCTCCGCGGCGCGCACGCCGTCTTCACTGAGCATGACCTGACGGGTCTTCTCATCGATCTCATATCCGCCGCTGATGAGCTTCTTCTCTCCGGTGCGCTCATCCATCTCATATTCCGGCGCCTTCAGCCGCTTGACGAACTGATCGGCCTGGATATACAGGTTGGCCGTCTTCTTCTTGCCGCCGGAAATGATCAGCGGCGTACGAGATTCATCGATCAGGATGGAGTCGACCTCATCGACAACTGCCATCCACAGCGGACGCTGCGTACGATCCTTGACATCCGTGACCATGTTGTCACGCAGATAGTCGAAGCCCAGCTCCGAGTTCGTCGTATACGTGATATCGCAGTTATACGCCGCACGCTTGCTGGCAGCGACCAGCTCACGCTTGTTCACGCCGACGGTCAATCCGAGATAACGGTATACCTCGCCCATCCAGGTGGCGTCACGTTCTGCCAGGTACTCATTGACGGTGACCACATGCACGCCTTTCTGCGCCAGCGCGTTCAGATATACGCACATCGTCGCAGTCAGCGTCTTACCTTCACCGGTCTTCATCTCGGCGATATCACCCTGGTGCATCACGATGGCACCCATGATCTGCACCTTGTAAGGATACTCATTCAGCACCCTGCGCGCTGCCTCACGCGCCATTGCAAACGCCTCCGGCAACAAGCTGTCTAATGACTCGCCATTGCTGTAGCGCTCCTTGAACTCATTGGTCTTCGCGATCATCTCTTCCTGACTGAGCTTTTCGACCTCCTCAGCCAGCGCCATGACCTCTTCCGCCTTCTTCTCGATCTTTGCCAACGTTCTCTTGTCAGCATTTACCAGGCGTTCCAGAAAATTTGTCATGCTTCGTCCTCCATTCCTGCTTTATATCTTCTCATTCAGATTCAGGTTGCACGATCTGACCTTCTTCAGAATAAAACACTATCGCAACTATTGTATCACAATCCCCTTTCTGAGCAAATAAAAAAGAAGAAAAACACCTCCTTGGCCTCATCCTGATGAAGAAGCACTTCAGCCCTTTCCATGCGATTCCTTGACCGGCATCTTCCCCTCATTATTTGTATAAAATGAAGCTGACTGCTTCTGCACTTAAGCTAAAGCGGATACAACGGCATTTGTTCATACAATAGAATCTCTTAAATTTCGAAAAATATTGAATAATCCCCTCATTGCTTGTTCCCTTTTTCACAAAAGGTGACATTTTCCCTTAACATTAACCAAAGCATCACGATGCCCTCAACCGCATGTGATGCTTTTTCAATTGCGCAAGGCGTTTGATCTCTTCCATATCGATCAGCTCTTTCTCCTCTGCCGGACCACCAGCGCTTTCATGAGCATCAGACACAGCAAGTTCAAGATCCCTCTCTTATATTTATTCTACCGTCATCTCATCTGAACCGCTCGCTTCCTTGACCATACGGTCGCAAAATCAATCGCAAAAAAATACGATTGATTTTGCGACCGTTTTTGCGCATGACTCTGTAAAGGTGAAGTGCAAAGCAAGGCAATAAATGACTTATTCTGTTCATTGCTCGCTCAATTTAATGGAAAACGCAAAAAAGGCTAAAACTCCACTTAGCCTTTGCATGGATATCATTTTTGTCCGACGATGATCAGCTTTCCATCATGCATATACGCATATCCGCTTGTCAGCTCGATGTCGCTATGCGCATCTTTGGCCCGGACCTGCACATTGCCCGCCCGCAGCTGAACGATGATGTCTGCGTGATGCGGCAGAAAAGTCAGTTCGCCCTGGATGCCGCGCACATGGACCGCATCTGCCATCGCATCCAGCTGCACGCCTTGGACAGTGATGACCTTGACCTGCATCATATCCGCTTGCGCACATCCGCCAATGTGCCAGCCATCAGAAACGCTTGCTCAGGAACATCATCCGCACCGCCATCCAGTATCGTTTCCACATCGCGCAGCGTATCTTCAAGTGAAACATAGACACCTTGCTGCGCGGAAAATACTTCTGCCACATGAAATGGCTGAGAGAGGAAGTTACGCAGGCGGCGAGCCCGCTTCACGCTTTGCTGATCCTGTTCACTGAGCTCATCCATGCCCAGGATGGCGATCACATCCTGCAGTTCCTGATAACGCTGCAGCAGCTGCTGGCTCTTGCTGGCGGCCGCATGATGACGCTCGCCCACGATCAGCGGATCAAGGATGCGGCTGGCCGAGCGCAGCGGATCCACCGCCGGGTAGATGCCCTGGGCCGCGATATTGCGATCCAGCACGGTTCGCGCGTCCAGATGGGCAAATACAGCTGTCGCAGCCGGATCGCTGAGGTCATCCGCCGGCACATAGACCGCCTGCACCGAAGTGATCGATCCAGCATGGGTCGAGGCGATGCGCTCTTGCAGCGCGCCCATCTCCGCGGCCAGCGTCGGCTGATAGCCGACCGCGCCGGGCATACGGCCGAGCAGCGCGCTGACCTCACTGCCTGCCTGCGTGAACCGGAAGATATTGTCGATGAACAACAGCACATCCTGGTGATCATGATCGCGAAAATATTCTGCCATGGTCACGCCGGTAAAGCTGACTCGGAAACGGGCGCCGGGACTTTCATTCATCTGCCCGAACACCAGCACGGTATCATCAAGCACGCCGCTGTGTGTCATCTCGCGCACCATGTCGCAGCCTTCCCTGGTGCGCTCGCCCACGCCGACGACGACCGAGCGTGCGCCATGACGCATCGCGACATTGTGGATCAGCTCCTGGATGAGCACGCTCTTGCCGACACCGGCTCCGCCAAACAAGCCGATCTTCCCGCCGCGCACATATGGGCAGAACAGGTCGATGACCTTGATGCCGGTCTCCAGGATCCGGGTACCGGCTTCCAGCTGCACGTAAGCAGGCGGATCTCGATAGATCGGCCACGATGGCGCAGCATCGAGCGGCCCTTTGCCATCGATCGGTCTGCCCAGCACATCGAAGACCCGGCCGAGCACTTGCTCGCCGACCGGCACATGGATCATGTCCCCATCGCTGAAGGCGCGCTGTCCCCGGCGCAGGCCATCGCTCGGGCCTAAGGCGATGCAGCGGGCCCGCTCGCTGTCCGGATGGGCAAGCACTTCCGCATACAATGTCCGTTCTCCTGCTTGCATCCATACCACGCTGAGCAGCGGCGGCAGCTTTTCCTCTGCAAACTGAACATCGATCACTGGTCCGACGACACGGACCACCGTTCCTTTCATCTCACTCATCATCCATCGCTCCCATACTTGACATTTCTGTGATCTCCCGGGTGATCTGTGCCTGCCGCTGCCGGTGACGCGCGCGCCGCAGCTCCTCGATCAGCTGTTTCGCGTTTTCGCTGGCTGTTTCCATCGCCATGGCTCGCAGCGCATGCTCGCTGCATTCTGCTTCCCAGGCGCAGCGCTGCAAGCTGGCATGCAGATATTGCTCACGCAGCGGCTGCCACAGGCCGCAAGGTTCCTGCAGCAGTGTTTGCTTTTCCGGCGGCAGCGGCCATATGCGCACCAGACGCGGTTCATAGCGCATTGCATTGACCTTGACCGTATACAGCACCTGCACTGCCGTCTGCGGCGTGATCTCCCTGACGATCACATCCAGCGCGTATGATGATCGGGCGATCACCCGGGCATCCGGCAGCCGCCATCCCGCTGCTTTGCGGCCGATGATCACGCTGGGACCGTGCACCCTGGCAAACGCCGCCTTGCGCAAAGCACTCAGATAATCATTGCACAAGCCCATATCCGAGGCAAAGATCACGCTCAGCTGCTGCTTAGGCACGATCTGCGGCTGCACACGCGCCATGATGGCTGTCAATGCCTGGGCATATGGCTGGACCCTGTGCAGCTGCAGCGCGGCACGCCGCTGGCGATTGACCGCGATCAGCCGCAGCGCCTCGGTGATCTGGCGGCTCTGTGCACAGCCTTCCATGCGCCGGCGCAGCTCATTGCTTCCCATGGTCAAACGCGCGCAGCGCACGCGCTGTCTTTGCTTCGTCCAGCTGCTGGCTCAGCTCGATCTGCTGCATCAGCGGCCGCTGTTCCTGATGCAGGTAAGCGAGCAGCCGTTCACGCGCATCCGGTCCTGCCGCATCGAAGCAGTGATGTTTCGCAGCCTCCAGGATGAGACATTGTTCTGCCAGAGACAACGGCGCAAAGGGTGGCTGCACCATCAGCCGGGTCAGAGTCTCGCCATGGCGGATGACCTTTTGGCTCGTTTCATCCAGATCGCTGCCAAAGCGGGCAAAGGCGCGCAGCTCATGAAACTGTGCCAGCTGCAGCTTCAGTCCGGCTGATGCCTGCTTCATCGCCTTGCTCTGGGCAGCGCCGCCCACTCGCGACACGCTGAGCCCGATATCGATGGCCGGCCGGATGCCGGCATGAAACAGCTTGGGCGACAAGAAGATCTGGCCATCGGTGATCGAGATGACATTGGTAGGGATATATGCCGAGATATCTTCATCCTGTGTCTCGATGATGGGCAAAGCTGTCATGGAGCCGCCGCCATGTGCTTCATTCAGCCTGCCGGCCCGCTCCAGCAAACGCGAATGCAGATAAAAGATATCGCCCGGATAAGCTTCACGCCCAGCTGGCCGCTTCAGCAACAGCGAGATGGTGCGGTAAGCGATGGCGTGCGTGCTGAGATCATCAAAGACGATCAGCACATCCTCCCCGTTTTCCATCCATTCCTCTCCGATCGCACAGCCGGCATAAGGTGCCAGATACTGCATGAGCGGCGGATCGGATGCCGCGGCCGAAACGATGACGGTATGCGCCATGGCTCCTTGCCTTTCCAGCAGCGCGGCGATGCGCACGGCTGCGGAAGCTTTCTGTCCGATGGCGACATAGATGCACTTGACGCCTTTGCCTTTCTGATTCACGATGGCATCCAAGGCGATGGACGTCTTGCCGCTCTGGCCATCGCCGATGATCAGCTCTCGCTGTCCTTTGCCGATAGGGATCAGCGCATCGATCATCAGGATGCCGGTCTGCAGCGGCTCGCTCACGCCCTGCCGCGCCATGATGCCCTTTGCTTCTTTTTCCAACGGACGAGATCTGTCAGCCTTGAGCGCTTTCCCATCCAGCGGCTCTCCCAGCGCTGAGACGATACGGCCAAGCAGCGCGTCGCCCACCGGTACCGTAAGGACGCTGCCGCTGCGGCGCACCGGATCCATCGCCTTGACTTGCGGCGCGCCATGGCCCAGCACCGCGCCGACCAGCTCTTCTTCCAGGTTCATCGCAATGCCGCAGACACCATGCGGGAACCACAGCAGCTCATTGGCCATCACATCGCGCAGTCCGCATATGCGCGCGATGCCATCGCCGCAGGAGATGACCGTCCCTTCTTCCCGTGCATCCAGTCGTTCATCAAAGGCCATGATCCGTTCCTGGATCCGCTTTGTGATCTTTTCCGCATCCATATGCTCATCCCTCCTTCAGCTGCGTCCGCAGCCGTTCGAGCCGCCAACACAGCGAGCCATCCAGCACCATGCCGCCGCAGCGCACCTGTATCCCGGCGATGAGCGACGTGTCCTTGATGACACGCAGACAAACACGCCGTCCTGTCCGGTGGATGAGCAAAGCGCGTATCGCCATGAATTGTTCCATGCGCAGCGGCTGCGGCGTGCGCACCTCAGCCTGCAAGAGCGAAAAGGGCTTTGCCAGCCACGCGCTGCCCATCAGCTGCAAGACACGCAAAGCACGCGGTGAGACCTCGTCCGCAAACAGCTCTGCCAGCAAGCGCCGCTTGCGCAAAAGCGACAGCGCCGGATGATCGAGCAGCCAAAGCAGCCGCGGACAAGCATGTATGAGCTGCTGTGCCGCTTTGACCTCTTCGATCACGCTTGCCATAGGCGCTCTCCTGCTTCTTTCAGCCATTTCTCCACATCACGCGCATGCAGTGCCTGATCCCCTTGTTTTTCCGTCAGTCTTGCGCACATCGCTGCGGCCAGGTCAATGACCGCTTGTTCCAGCGCCTTTTCCTCATGAGCCTGAATGACCTTGGCCCTATCCATGGCCTGACGCTGTATGCGGCGGCTTTCCTCTTGCGCGTCAGCGATCAGCTGTTCACCGCGCCGCTGCGCCCTTTGGATGATCTGCCTGGCTTCATCTTCGGCCTGCTGCAGCTGCCGGACACAGCGTTCCTGCAGCTGCTCGGCCTGCAAATGACATTCCCTGGCTGCCGTCATCTCCTCCTGCATGAGCTGCGCGCGCTGGTTCAGATACGCATGGAGCTTATCCCAGAAAAAATGCCGGGCCACGGTGACCAGCAGCAGCGTCGAGATCAGCACCAGCACCATATCGCTCAGGCTGATGCGCAAATAGCTGCCGATATCAAAGCCTTCCATGGCTCACCCTTTCACGAAGATCAGCAAGATCGCGATGACCAGCGCGTAGATCCCGGTCGTCTCCGCCAGCGCGACACCGAGCACGAGCACGCTGCGCACCTTGTCAGCAGCGTCAGGATTGCGGCCGATCGCCTCAGCGGCCTTGCCGGCTGCGATGCCCTGGCCGATGCCTTGTCCCACACCGGCGATCATGGCGATGCCAGCGCCCAGAAGCGCCATGCCGCGAACAAAAAACTCATTGAATTCCATCATTATCCTCCTTCATCTGCTTCCTGCGCATGCAGGAAAAATATCGACAGCGTATAAAAGATATATGTCTGGACCAGACCGGAAAACACATCAAAATAAAGATGCAGCAATGGCGTGAAAACCAATGCGGCCGCGCTCAAAGGCAGAAAGGCGCGAATGCCCGCATAGACGAGCAAAGTGACGACCGTTCCTGCCAGCATGTTGCCAAACAGCCGCAATGCCAGGGAAAGAGGCAGCGTCAGCTCAGAGATCACATTGAGCGGCAGCATGAAAGCATATGGCTCACGCAGCCGTCTCAGCCAGCCGCGCATGCCCCGCTTGCGGATGCCTTGGAACTGGATCAGCGCGAACATCATGAGCGCCAGAGCCAGTGTCACGCTGAGATTGGCAGCAGGAAGGGGCAAAGCGAGCAGCCCAGCCAGATTGGCCAGCGCCAGCATCACGATGAGCGTGGCAAAAAAAGCATAGCGGCTTGCCTCCATCTGTTTCCCGCACAGCTTGCGGCAGAGAGCATCGAGCTGCAACGCCCACAGCACGGCGCCGCGCGGCGCATGCCGAGGATCAGCACACGCGATCTTTTTCCCGGCAAAGGCAAGCCCCAGCATGAGCAGCAGTGCCAGCGTCAGCCAGACAAGCAGCGAAGGCGGAACATCAAGCGTATACGTGCCGATCCGCACGATCATGAGACCACCTCCTTCATCACCCAGATCAAAATGCTCACCTTATGCGCCGTCATGCCGGCCAGCACCCACAGCGGGTGGATCCCGGCAACAAGCGCCGCCAGCATCAAGATCCCATACAGCAGCAGACGGATCAGATACTGCAAGCCGGCGATCGCCGCGGGATGATCAACACGCAGGCGCAAGGCCATGCGACAGATCATGACATAGCCGGTCAGCGCTCCAGCCAGGCCGATCCACAATCCTGCCGCACATGTCTGCGGCAAGGCGCTGAGCAGCGTAACAAGGCCAAGCGATGAGCAGATGACCCCTTTTTCGGTCTTGTTCATCATGTCCTTAGTCTGGCTTTCCTCCACACTTTTATGCAAAAAAAAACCGAGACTTCCGCAGAAGTCTCGATTCGTTATACACTATGTACTTTTCCGTTAACAGTCTGTCTTTATGGTCTTTTCCACAGCGCGCAGAAAGCCGCTGACCATTGCGGAAGGCTTAGGCGAATGAAGCAGGCCATAAGGAATGGTGTAATTCCAGTCTACCGGCAAGATCTTGAGCAAGGGATGGGCATACCGCCAATTCTGCACTGCCATCAGGACGCAGTTATCGTTCTCACAGCGATTGAAGGCTTCCATATCATAGAAGTCAAAATCAATGATGTGGATCTGCGGATGATTTTTCCAGATATCATCACGTAACAGATCGACGTAGCGGCTCCAGTTGCGCTGGATGAGCATCAGCTTCTCGCCATAGAGATCCTGAATGGTCAGTCTTTCCTTGCGGGCCAGATGGTGCTGGAGACTGACCGCGCAGCAGATCGGCTCTCTGGACAGCTCCAGTCCGGCGCATTTGCGCAGATCGAGCATCGTCTCATCGAAGATGCCGGCCACCACATCGATGTTCTGACCCAGATTAGCGAGGATCTCCCGAGCGTTTTCCGGGGTATTGTCAAAAGGCACGATCTGAAAGCGGACATCCGGACATTCTTCGTGCAGCCGCGGCCACAGCTCCATCAGCACTTGTGCCGGGGTCATCGGCGAAGTGCCGATGCGGATGACGCTGCCGCTCTCTTGCATGGCGTTGCGCGCCCTGGTCATTGAATCCTTGCAATATTGAATGATATACCGGGCATCTTGGACAAACGACTTTCCAGCCTCGGTCAGCACCAGGCCCCGGTGGGTGCGCACGAACAGCTGCACCCCCAGGCTCTCCTCCAGCAGATTGATCTGCTTGATCACCGCCGGCGGAGAGATATACAGTTTTTCGGCCGCTTTGTTGAAGCTGCCTGACTCGGCCACACACAGAAAGGTATCCAGCTGAGGATTATACATCGAAACGCCTCCTTTAGCCCTTCCGCCATCCTGATCATTAACGTTCCTGATGTTTCTTGCGTCTGAACAGGGCTGCCATACCGGCTGCTGCGGCGGCCAGGGCCGCAAACAATCCGCTCTGTGCCACAGCTGCGGTCGATGCGCTCGTGCTGTTTTCCGCGCTGTCTGCATCCGGGCTCACACTGGCGGCATTGACCGGCTCCAGCGCATCGATGGCTGCCTGCATTGCGGCGGCAAGCTCATCGACCTGCTCCTGCGTGACGTCCTCGTTCTCGATCATCACTAGCGCTTTTGTATATGGCACGTTCATCGCAGCCACGCTTTCGCTCGTGTAGGCGCTCAGATCGAGGCTGTTCACCATCGCGATCAGCGCTTCCAAAGCGCTCACATCCGCCTTTGTCCTTGCGTTCAGTCTTGCTTCGCGCAAAGCTGCGGTCGCGGCATCGATCTCATCCTGGCTGGCCTGGGCATCATCAAATACTGCCTGGGCGTCATTCAGCTTATCTTGCAATCCCGTTACGCTGGATGCGACATAATTGTCGATATTGGCCAGCATCTCACTGACAAGATCAAGCTCATGAGCCAGCGCGCTGCGATCGATGGTCGCTTCTGGTGTCAGCGCCGCGATCGCGCTTGCCAGGTCAGTGATGGCATCAGTGACCTCGCTCGTTGTCGCGTCATCATTGTTCGCCACTGCCTGTGCGGCGGTGATCGCTATCTGCAATGCTTCGAGACTTTCTTCGGTATAGTTGCCATCAAGGTAACCATTTGCGGACTCGATCAGTGCTTCCAGTTCTGCCTTCGTCACGATCTCCCACAGTTCCTGGGCTGCCTTGGTCATCGCTTTGTTCGCTGCTTTCAGCTGATCAGCGTCTGCTTCAGGATCGTCCACTGCATCCTGCGCTGCTTGTACGGCATCTCTCAGCGCCTGTACCTTGGCCGGACGGAGTCCCTCTGTGTCATTCAGGATATTCTCATTGATGAAGTCGATCGTGGCCTGTACATCTTCTCTCAGCGCGTCTGCGCTTTCGCCGGCATTCACTGCCTGCATCGCTTCGCTCAGATCGAGCAGAGCAGAAACGACTTCAGCGGATGTCGGCACATCCTTATCCAGGACAGCCTGAGCAGCGGTGATCGCGGCCTGCAGCGCTTCATCGTCTGATCCAAGCGCAGCGGCCTTGTCGACCATATCCTGCAATGCCTGGATAGCTGCTTCACTGGCTGTATCGCTGACTGTCTCGACCAGTGCGTCCAGTGCGTTGTCGATACGCATGACGATATCAGTGACTTCGCGGCTGCTCGTCACCTGATCCATCTGTTCGCGGGCTGCCGCAAGCACGCTTTGCAGCGCGGTCCAGGAAGCTTCCGTGTAATCATCCTGTGCGAGCGCTTCCGCTTCGGCCAGCTTATCTTTGACGCGAGTGATATCGACCAGCGCGTTGACCGCCTGCTGCAGTGTATCTTTCGCGTTATCGATCATCGCCTGGGAGACCGGATCTTCTGAAGTGCTGATCGCCACCGCAGCTTCCAATGCCTCCTGTACCGTGGTCCAGGTCGCGGCCGAATAATCATCGGCCGTCATGCCCTGCACACTGGTGATCAAGGCGTTCAATTCAGTCATATCGCCTGCTTCGATGACCCCCTCTGCATAGGCGTAGACCATCATCTCAGCCATGGAGCAGCTCTGTGTGCCGCCGTTGCCATATGCTGAATAAGCGATCAGACGCACATAACGCGCTTCCACCGGAGCGAACTCTGCCTGCTGCTCACCATCGATGTTCTGGAACGTGCCGCGCTGAACTTCAGTAAAGTGCTCACCATCGGTGCTGACAGCGATGCCATATTGTTCAAAGCGGCCATTGCTATTGCTATAGCGGCCGACATAGCCGACCTTATAAATCTCCTGGATCTCGCCCAGATCGACCGTCACGTACTGTGGCAGCTGATAAGAAGCGTCGCTCCATACCGAATGCCAGTAAGTCCGTACATTGCCATCGAGGACATTGACCGCGGCGCCATCAGTATCCGGCGCGGTGCTGGATGACTGCTGCGAAGAGTAATCATAAAGGCTGATTCCTTCCGTGATGCGGGTGAGATCAGCCAGCTGCAGATTCTCGACCTCCACGCTCTTGTTGCGGATGTTCTCCAGCAAGCCATTTTCTAAGGAGATGCCGGCTGCGCGCACGATGCCCTTCACGCCTTCCGGCAATGTGCCCTTGAAAGTGATCGTCTCAGTGCCTGAACCGCCCGCATAATCCGCTGCGAATGTTTCGCTGCCCAATGTCAGCTCGAGCTTCGGCGTTCCCGCCGCCATGATGTCCTGATCGAACGTCAGCGTCACGGTGATGTCGGTGCCATCGATCTGAGCGGACGAATCGACGATCTGCGGCGCGCCCAGCTCTTCACTGATCAGCGGCGCCTTGACGAAATTCTCATCAAATTCCGTATACTTGATGTCGAATGAACCGTCTGTATCGTCTTCATACATCAGTCCGAATACCGGATTTTCGCCGTCATTTTCCAGCACGGTCAAGCAGGAATACTGAAATTTGCCTTCATTGATCTGCTGCGCATGATCCCAGCTGATCGAACCATCTTCATTGACCTTGCCCAGGTGTACCCAGCCGTCATAGCGTCCGGATACGTTCGGATTGCTCAGCAGCAGATATTCCCCATCATCCTTATTGTAGTGGATGACAGAAAGCTGACAGTAATATTCATTCAGCTCGCTGATCGCTTCGATACTGTCCCAAGTCATGCCGCCATCACTGCTGCTCGCCATATACACATTGTTGGAAATACTGTTGCGCATGAACAGCAGCACTCTGCCATCGTTGAGCTGCACTGCCTGAGATTCAGTAAGCATGCCGCCGCCGGTCATCGTCTCTCGATCATACCCGCGCAGAGACTGTGGGGATTCGCCCAGCGTCCATGTCTCGCCATGGTCATCGCTGATGATCACCGCAGAGGACTGGCTGGCGCCGACGTTGCTGTTGGCGCTGTAAACCGGGAAGACCAGATTGCCGTCTTTCAGCTGGATGCCTACCCCTGGCCCGGTGCCCAGGAACACCATCCAGTCTTCCTTGACCTGTGGTGTGATATCGACCGGATCAGACCATGTCTGCCCATCGTCATCCGAATAGACGAGCCACAGATAAGTGGTATTCAGCACGACCAGCTCACCTTTGTCTGGTCCATCTCTCAACATATAGATGTTGCCCTTATATTCCCCATCTTTATACAGGCTGCCTTTCTCATCGGAAGCGCCGCCGGTATTTACGATGACCGTGTAGCCAGTATCGTTGCCTTCATCGTCATAGACATGGCCGATGCCATCTTCATCCACATTACGGATGACGCCTGCCTCTGCATGCGTACCATCATTATAGTAGAGGATCTGGCACATCTCGCCGTCCACTTCTTTATATCCAGTGCCAGTGGTCAGCTGTGAAGTATCCATCAGTCCGGAGCTTTCCGGGAACATGTCGATGAGCATGAAGATGCGTCCGGTCTTTGTGTCCTGAACTGCGGAAGCATCGATCGTAAAGGCTGCGGAACCGCCATTGTTGGGCAGGTCGATCAGCGTGATCGGTTCAGAGAACGTATCGCTGTCTGCGCTCTTGCGGCGGACGACCGCATCGATGTTTCCGGCATCGCCCGCACCGCTGTTGCGCTCATCGATGAAAGCCAGCTGCGTGCCTTTGTTGGTCGTGAGCAGCGAAGGGATACGATATGCCGTGACATTCTGATACCCGGTATAATACAGATCGATCGGATCGCTCTTGTACGCATTGCTCATGTCCGGCGTTTCATCCGGCACCCACGCTGTCGTCTCATGTTCGAGCGCGATCTCGCTTTCGCTCAGCACGCTGCCATAGACATTCACATAGTCGATTGCGCCGTCCAGCGCCATCTCATTGCCTGTGGCGCGGTTGACATAGCCGATGCCCAGGCTGTCGGGATCGCTCACGGTGTTGAAGAAACCGGCCGTGATGCCATTGGTATACTGATCCAGGTACTCGCCGTCAAGATAGAAACGAATGCCGCCGTCAGTCTTCGTGATCGTCAATGTGTGCCATGCGGTGTCCGCGATCGATTTGCCATAACGGCTCAAGCTGAGCGTCTTTCCGGTAAACAAAGCATTGTCCGGCGCATCAAAGCCAAGCTGGTTGCTCGATGGATTGACATAAATGCCCAAGTAACTGCGATCCTGTGTGCCATCAGACACTGCCATGAGCATCATCGGGCCGTCTGCAGGATCATTGATGCGATAGCGTACAGTGACGCTGCCTTGGGTCAGGTCTTTTACCGCGCTCAGTCCTTCCGTATCGTTCACGCTCTCTCCATATGCGTTTTCATACGTATAGACGGCATTGCCCAGATCACCGCGATGGTAGCTCAGGATATCTTCTTCGCTCAAGGCGCTGTCATACAGCTCGATGTCTCCGATCGAACCGGTCAGCGGATAAGGATTGCCGCCATTGGCGCGCTTGCCATTTCCGAATCCCATATAATCGGCGCTGTCAAACAGGCCGGCGCTGAAGCTGACGCTCACGCTGCCTTCCTTGACCATTTCCCCATCCAGATAGATGCGGTAATAGTTGCCGCCATCCATCGTAAAGGTCAGCTTATGCTGCTGCGAGAAATCCACATCGTTGAGGGCGACGCTCGCGCCGCTGATCTGATGCGTGCCAGAAGCATTCCGTGACTCCACACCGATGGTATGTCCGTTCACATAAACCGTGATGTAGTTGTTCTGCCGGGTGCTGTCTCCCAGGAAAAACAGGGAGTTGACACTGCTTCCCGTCATCGTAAAGGTCGTGTTAAAAGTAAAATCTTCCAGCCCGATAAAGGCGGATACGTCCGCGCTGGCATCGATGGCGCCTTCGCCGCCATTGACGCTCACCATTTCGCCTTCAGCATATGACCTGGTCGCGGATGCGCGTACCGTCTGTGCCATCACCGGCATCATGGAAGCAGGGACCACAGCGCTGACGCCCATCAGGGAAGCCAGCAAGATCGAATACGTCTGTGTCGTTCTCTTCTTCATCTCTCATTCTCCTTTTTCTTCGTAAGGAAAAGCCTCGTTGTGTGTCCGCAACGAGTGCAACCCCTTACATATATTTTCATTATATCATGGAAAATATAAATGTGAACCGGTTTTGAAAAATGATGAAAAACAAATGAAATACTGTTGCATTTTGCTGAATGCGCAAAAAAAAAGCCAGGAAGCTCCTGACTGATGATCATGAATCCTCATCACAATGGCCGATGAGATGGATGCCAAATTGCTCGGCCGGAAACAGCTTCAGGTCATTGCGCAGAAAGCCGCGCCGGGACAGTTCTGCCTCCAGCACTCCGTATGCCAGTGCCCGCGTATTGCCTTCCTGTGAGATGTGTGCCTGCACGATCTCTCTGGTTCGTTCCCCGATCACCTCGCTGAGCACCCTGGCGCTGTCCTCATTGTTCAGATGCCCGCTGTCATTGATGATGCGCTGCTTGATATAGACCGGACGGTTCGTCTGCATGAGCATCTCGATATCATGATTGCTCTCAAAGATATAATAGTCCGCATTGACGATATGCGCCTTGACATCATTGCGGATATAGCCGGTATCGGTGATATAGACGAGCTTTTCTCCGCCGCCTTCGATCACATAACCGACCGTATGAGCAGCATCGTGAGAAAGCGGCAGCACCGTGATCCGCAGCGTACCGATCTGAAAGGTCTCAAAGGGCTCGACGACCCGCTGATCAGCGATGCCCAGTTCTGCCCACGCATAAGCCGGCAGCTGCTTGAATGTGTTCAGCTGCGCCACATGATCCTTGTGCGTATGCGTCACCAGCAAGGCATCCGCGCTGCAAGGATCATATTGCAGGCGCGCGAAGCATTGCGTGAGATAGCGCTTGGTCGAGCCACAGTCGATGATGATGCTCGTCGCCCCTTGACGGATCAGGCAGCAGTTGCCCTTGGATCCGCTGGCGAGCAGCGCCGCCTTCACGATGCGCCTCCCGCATCGAGGTGATTATAGAACGCGGAGATCGATTTGTTGAAGACGAGCGACACATGCCCGACACTGCCATTGCGGTGCTTGGCCAGGTTCAGGTCGACCACTTCATTTTGATCGGCGTTTGCTTCCTGGTCCTTCGTCTTCTTGTAATACTCTTCGCGATAAAGGAACATGACGATATCGGCGTCCTGCTCGATCGCGCCGGATTCACGCAGGTCGGACAGCCGCGGGGTCTTGTCATCGCGGCTTTCGACGCTTCGGGAAAGCTGAGACAGCGCGATGACCGGACAGTTCATCTCTTTGGCCAGGATCTTCAGGTTACGCGAGATCTCACTGACTTCCTGCTGGCGGTTGTCGCCGCTCTTGCCGCTGCCGCTGATCAGCTGCAAATAATCGATGACGATCAGCGAAAGCCCTTGTTCGCTCATCAGCTTGCGGCATTTGGAAAAGATCTGCGATACCTTGATGCTGGCGGAATCATCGATATAGATACGTGCCGCGCCCAGCTCACTGCCGGCTTCATTGAGGCGGTTGAGCTCCTCATCGGTGATGTTGCCGCTGCGCAGCTTGCCGCCTTCGACCTGGCTCTTGGCGCTGAGCAATCGCTTCATCAGCGAATCAGCTGGCATTTCCAGCGAAAAGAAGGCGACCGCGCCAGGGTTGCGCAGCGCCGTGTACATGCCCAGGTTCAACGCCAGCGCCGTCTTCCCCATCGCCGGGCGAGCGGCCAAAATGATGAGATCACCGCGCTGAAAGCCGTTGGTCATGCGGTCCAGGTCTTGATAGCCGGTCCGCACCCCGGTAATGTGATTATCGCTTTCGCGCAGCGCGACGAGCTCGCGGATGACGCGGCTGACCACTTCTTTGCTCGACTGGAACTCACTGGCCCTGCGGCTGCGGGTCACTTCCAGGATCTGCCGCTCCGCCTGATCAAGCACATCATCCAGCGGACTGCCGGTATCAAAGCCTTCTTCCGCGATCTGCTGGGCCGTCTCGATGAGCCGGCGCAGATGATAACGCTCCTTGATGATATTGATGTAATAGATGCCGTTGGCACTGGAGACCGCGCTGTCACTGAGCTTGATCACATAATCCGCGCCGCCCGCCAGCGCCAGCTGCTCCGTATCATTGAGCCGGGTGATCAGTGTAGCGACATCGATGTTCTGGCCGCTTTCGCGCAGATCCATCATGCAGCCAAAGATGCGGCGATGCACATCAAGATAGAACTCCTCAGCCTGCAGATCCTGATCCACTGCGATGTTCACCACGGAAGGATAAACCAGCATGGCGCCGAGAATCGCCTGTTCCGCCTCGGTGCTGTGCGGCAGCTCTCTTGCCATGTTCATCCCTCCCGTTTATTTCGCGCTGACATGTACGCGGATATTGCCGATGACCTTGTTCTTATACAGATCTACTTTCAGGTCCGTATCGCCCAGGGTGCTGATGGATTCATGCCCCTGGATCTTGCGGCGATCGATCTGAATGCCGTGTTCACGCTGCAGCTTTTCCGCAACTTGCTTGGTCGACACGGTACCAAACGAACGGCCGTTGTTGCCGGTCTTGATCTGAAACTCTAAAACGATGCTTTTGAGCTGCTCCTTGATGTCCTCTGCCTGCTTTTCCAGCTCCAGCTCATGCAGGCGCTCTTCTTCTTTCTGGATGCCGAGCACCTTCATGCTGCCCTGCGTATGCGGCACTGCGAGCCGGCGCTTCAGCAGGAAGTTGCGCGCATAGCCATCCGCCACCTCCACGATATCATCTTTCTTTCCGACATTCTTTACGTCACTCAACAGTATTACTTTCATCTTCTTTGTCCTCCTCTTCCGCGTCCAGAACTTGCTTCAGTTCTGCCTCGATGTCCATTACCTGCGCATGCTCGCGCTGCAGCGCCGCAGCCGTAAAGTGACCGCCGCCCCGCATCTTCTCCATGATGGTCTGAACATTCACATTGCCGCGGCTGCGGCTCGATACCGCCACCACATCATTTTCTTTCGCCGTCTGCGCGATGACGAAGCTCGCTTCCACACCGCGGATCGTCAGCAGCTGATCTGCCACCTGCGCCATCAGCGGACGGCTGGGATACATTGCTTCAGTTACGGCCGCGATCATATATTTGCCTCGGTAAAGCTGCGCGTATTTGGCGATCGCAGTCTTTTCTTCAAACTGCTCGACTCGCTCGCTAAGGATATTTTCAGCGCCCACCGGATCTGCGCCCAGCTTTTTCAGCACAGCTGCGGCCTCGAAGGTCCGTGAGCCGGTACGCATCTTGAACCGGTTGGTATCCACGACGATGCCCAGATACATGATCGTCGCTTCTTCATCGCTGATATCGATGCGGCTAGGCTGATAAGAGAGCATCTCGGTCGTCAGCTCACAGGCGCTGCTTGCCCCGCTTTCCAGATAAGTGACAAGCGGGCCGTTCACGAAGCCGGCACTGCGGCGATGATGGTCGATGACGATGATGCGCTTGGCCTGATCGACCAGCCGCTGGGCACAGCTCTGTGCCGGCGCATGATGATCCACCATGATGATCAGGTCATTTTCCTGCAGCTGCGCCAATGCGGCGTCTTCGCTGAGGAACGCATGCCGCAGCGAGAGATCATCCCGATACAGCCGCAGCGCGTCTTCCAGCTGCGCATCTTTGGTGCAGCCTTCAGATACGATGAAGGTCCTCCGCTCACAGCGCTGCGCGATGCGCGACATGCACAGCGCCGCGCCCATGCAGTCAAAGTCCATCATCTGGTGACCGACGATGAACACCTGTCCGGAATCGATGATCGCTTCCCGGATGGTCTGCGACATGACGCGGACACGGACCTTGGAGCGATCCGACTTCGATTCGGAGTTGCCCCCGAAATAATGCACGCTGTGGCCATAGGCGCGCACCGCGACCTGATCGCCGCCGCGGCTCTGGGCCAGTTCGATCAGCTCATTGATCATGCCGTCCAGCACGACATAGTTGCTCGTCCCACGGGCAAAGGCCATGCTCAGGGTGATGGATACATCCATCTCCTCGGCCGTGGCGCGGACCGTATTGAGGATCGGAAACTTCGCCTTTTCCAGCTTTTCATAGATCTCTTCATCGAGCAGCACCAAGATGCGGTCACTGCGCAGACGGCGCGTGAACATGCCCATCTCCCGTGCCCATTCAAACAGCGGCTGACGCAGCCGCGTATTGATCTGTGACATGACCGTATCATCCTCATACTGCTGATACTCATTGTAATTGTCCAGCTGCAGCAGGCCTACCACGATGCCGTTATTGTGCTTTTCCTGCCGCAGATGAAACAGCTCGGTGATGTCCCGCACATAAAGCAGCTGGGTGTCTTCCTTATGCGTGACCTCATAGACCCGGCCTTTGCTCTGTCCGATCACCACTTCCCGGCCATCGGCATTGAACAGCTCCGTGATCGAACTGATCCAGGAAGAAAGCTTCTTGCCGACCAGATCGACGCCGCGCTCTTCGAGCAATTCGCTCACCCAGGTAGCGCAGTACTGCTCATCATAAGTGATGATGCCGACGCCGCCGAAGACCAGCGCGTCTTTGGCATCACGGCCCAGCGCCCGAGTGATGTCCAGGTCCGTGTTTTTCTTTTCTTTCTCCATCCGGTTCATGATCCAGAATTCGATCAGGACGTTCACGAGCACGACGCCGCCAACAATCAGCGCGATCTGTTGCAGATTGAACATGAACAGCAGGACGATGGCCAGGACCTGCGCTGCGATCACAATGATCAGCTGCACCTTAAAGTTTTCCAGACGTTCCATATCTCACACCTCACATCATTCGCCCGCGCAGCTGCAGCAGCAGATCCGCTTCGCCAAGCAGCACGAGAAAAAGATTGATCACGGGTACGAACAGCAGCACATATGCCGCCAGCATGCCGCGGGGATGGCCGCGGCGCAGGCAGACGCACATGAGCGTCAGCGCCCCATAAACGGCTGCGCACAGACAGGCGCTCATCATGCCCACTTCCAGCAGCCGCATACCTGTATCTAATTTTATCACAATTCCGCATGAATATAGAACCCAAATCATCAGGATCGTTGCCCCCAGCCAGCGCGGCCCGCTGATTTCCTGAGGTTTTTTGACCGGATGCGCAGGCAGCCCTAATCGTTTCAGCAGCAGCAAGGATACAAAATGGATGCATAAAGTCTGCAGCAGCGAACACACGATGACGCTGAAGATGGCAATCGCCAGCGCCGCCTGCATGATGGTCTGGGCTCCTGCCTGAAACAGCTCGCTGAGCAGCTGAGCTTCCTCCAGAGGATCATAACCGAACAAAGAAGCGAGCACGACCATGCTCAGCAGATTGGATGTGAAGCTGATGAGCCCGGTACGCCAGAGCAAGGTACGGTTGGCAACGCCTTGCCTTACGCCGCTGCCATAAGCAAGAGCGCACAAAACGGCGCTCAGCACATAAAACAATGTGGTGAAGGTGCAGAGCATAAGGGACAGCAGCACGATGCTCACACTGCAGGTCAAAGCGGCCTTGATGCCATGGCGCACGCAATAAATGAGCAGCGGGAAGACGAGCAGCCATGGAAAGGCCGTCTCGATCATGCCGCCGAATATCCGGTTGATGAGCAATACCAAGGCCGTGAGGGCACACATCATAGCGCCTTCGCACAACATTCGCACATGTGATGTCATGCGCATCCTCCTCCCTAAAGAAAAAGTCTCCATAAAGGAGACTGATGATTATTCGGCTACGTAAGGCAGCAGAGCCATCTGGCGGGCACGCTTGATCGCGGTTGCCAGCATTCTCTGATACTTTGCGCGCGTTCCGGTCACGCGTCTGGGAATGATCTTTCCGTTGGCGCTGATGAAACGCTTCAGCAGTTCCACATCCTTATAGTCGATGTATTCGATCTTATTCTTCGTGAAGTAGCAGACCTTTTTACGGCCCATACGCTGTTTCTTGAATGCCATAATGCTCTCCTTTCTTAAAACGGTAAGTCATCGCTCGCAATATCAAGCGAATCATTGGAATCAAAATCATTGTCAAAGGAATTCGTGCTGACATCCGCCTGGTAGCCAGACACGTTGTTCCCATAGTTCTGCGGACCGGAAGCATATCCCGGGGCAGAATTATAGGACGGCTGCGCATAAGGCTGCTGCTCGCGGTTTGCGGACGCGCCCTTCGGTTCCAGGAACTGTACGCTTTCCGCCACGACTTCCGTCACATAGACACGACGCCCATTGGCATCGTCATAGTTTCTCGTCTGGATACGGCCCTCTACGCCGACCAGCGATCCTTTATGCAGATACTGTGCCATCAGATCCGCCACCTTGTTCCAGGCGACGCAGCTGATGAAATCAGCATCCGGCTGTCCCTGCGTCTTGAATCTGCGGTCGCAGGCAACCGTAAAAGAAACGACCGATGCGCCGGAATTGGTCTTGCGCAATTCCGGATCGCGGGTCAAACGTCCCACCAGCACAACTCTGTTGATCATCGTTCTGCCTCCTTCGGTCCTTTATTCCTCGTCCTGTGTCTTCACTACCATGAAGCGCACGATGTTGTTGTTGATACGCGCCAGACGCTGGAATTCCTGAATTCCTTCGTTGTTTGCCGTAACATTGATGACAACATAGTAACCTTTCTTCATGTGGTCGATCTCATACGCGAACTCTTTCACGCCCCACTCATCGATCTTGTCGATGCTTCCTTCGTGGCTGGTGATGATCCCGTGCAGTCTTTCCATGACGTTCTGACGTGCAGCGTCATCCAGGGATGCGTTCACGATGTACATGATCTCGTATTTCTTCATTCTGTACACCTCCTCTTGGTCTGATGGCTTCTGAATCGCTCAGAAGCAAGGAGCAGACAGTCCTGCTCGTTTTAGGATTATACCATATATTTTGAATGAAAGTAAAGCACAAAATGATTGAGTCAGCCGATTTCTTCAAACCGGTATTTCTGCGGCAGCTCCGGATACTTTTCGTGATCGACTTCACTGACAAACATCCCATATGGTCTGACATAAATGCGATGGTTTCCGTACAGTGCTTCATACACGACATATTCTTCATTCGTTTCTGAATGCGTGGCAATAGCCAGCACTCGATATTTTGTATTTTTAATTTGCCTCGTCATTGCTCAATATTCCTTTTTAATTAGCTTTATCCATTCTGAAATAAACATGCCTAAGATAAAGCCGAAAGTATCAACAGCAATACTATGCCAATGTTATCGAACTGGATAAACGATCTGACAGTTCAATTATATTTGTAATTTGATTGACGAGCAGTCCTGCCCAAAAGGCGACCAGCAGGCCGCTCCAAGTCAACTTTTTATACTCCTCTATTTTTCTAAGTCCTGTTCTTCTTTCGATTTCTTCCTCTGCTTGCGCCAGAGCATCATTTTTCACCTCAGACCTGACCTCATCGTAAACCTTTTGATAAAGTTGTTTCTTCACGGCCTGAACATACATTTCTTTGTCATATTTATCAGTGTATTGCTGAAAAATTCCAGCTTCTTTCAATTTGACAGAATCATCAATTAATGCTTTCCGACATGTGCTTGATCCTCTTCCAGTACGATCTTTACTGCTTTTTCCACATCACGATCAAACTCATCCGAGAATTTTGCTCCGATAAAATTACTTTCATTTTGATACGCTGCATTTTTTTCTTGTAAAGCTTCTCAGATGCAGGGATCGATTTTAATTCTTCAAATCTAGGACGAATATGCGCAGTGATATATTCAGGGATCGTGATCCGCTCCTTAAGCGTAACCAAAACATAGTCTTTAGGAGATAAAACATATCCGCTCAAAGGAATGTCAATTTCTTCATAGATATCATCGATCTCTGAGTGATCCGATAGATTCAGACATCTTATTTCCTTTTTGAAGATCATAAGTATATTCCCGATCGACAAAGCATAGGATTCTCTTTGCAGACTATCCTCATCAAACGGTGTAATCAGCGGCAGCTCTTTATTTTCACAAGCTTTCTGATTTCCTTGTCTGTCAAAATCATCATATGACCCTTTCCTCATTTGACAAATATTATACCGCAACCTGAAAACAATAATAGTTCCCTTGTTCGCGTCAAAGAAAAAACGCCCTTGCGGACGTTTTCATGACACTCCTTTTTTGCGCAGGTAATGGGCGGCGTTCTGCGCGGCGATGGCACCGTCGCTGCAGGCCGTGACCACCTGACGCAGATCTTTCACATTGCAGTCCCCGGCGCCATAGATGCCTGGGATGGCCGTCTCCATGCTGGCATTGACCACGATGTAGCCATGCTCCTCCAATATGCCCAGATCTTTCAGAAAAGCTGTATGCGGATCGAGGCCGATGTATTCAAATACGCCTTCACAGGGAATGATCTGTTCTTTTCCGCTCTTGACATCGAGACTGCGCACACCGGTGAGCTTTTCTTCACCGACAAAGCCCAGGATATCCTGATAAGTCATGATGGTGACATTGGGCTTCTTCTTCAGCTGCCTGATGGCCGCTTCATCCGCAGTCAGATCGTATTTCGTCAGTATCGTCAGCGAAGCCGCAATGTTAGCCATGAACAATGATTCCTTGACGCCGGAGTTGCCGCCGCCGATCACCGCGACATCTTTTCCCACATATTGCGCGCCATCGCAGATCACGCACCAGCTGATGCCGTTGCGGTAAAATTTCTCTTCATTTTCCACATGCAATACCTTGGGCGTCGTCCCTACCGCGAGGATGATGCTCCTGGCCAGATAAGGCGTTTCGGCATCTTTCAGCCATACCCGGTGCATCGGTTCTCCTGGTTCGATGCGGACGACCGCCGCTCGTTCAAAAGGAACCTGAAGCTGCTGTGTATGCTCAAACATTCTATAGCCCAGCGCCGCCCCGCTCACTGCGCCGATGCCGATATAATTCTGGACCTCATTGGTATTGAGGATCTGTCCTCCCGGCGCATTGGCGTCCAGCATCAGCGTCTTCAGCTCCGCTCTGGCCGCATAGACTGCCGCGCTCATCCCGGCCGGGCCGGCTCCGACAATGATCACATCGTATTGTTTCATTTTGAATGTTACCTCCGTGATGGTTTCCCATCTGATTTCTGACCTTATCATATCATTGACGGGCATGAACTGCAACGCATTTAAGGCGGATGTGTCAGCGCTTGCACCGGTGCTTCCACACAAGCTGCCAGAACAGCGCGCCCCATAGCGCCAGCACGGCAGCGTAAACAAGATAGGAACGCCAGGGCAATGTGCGCGCATCGCGGGATGCCTCTGCGTCAGCCATCACTTGCCGGGGCGGTTCAGCTGCTTCCAGCTGGCGCTCATAGCGATAGTTAGGATTGCGGATGGACAGCACGGCCTTGCCTTCCTGCAGCAGGCGTTCCTGGATCATTTCTCCGTCTGCGAACAAATAAACAGGAAGCGGCTCTTCCAGGCTCACTTCTGGATCGACTTCAAAGCTCACTTCGTCAGCCTCTTCCAGCATGGCGCAGACGTCTTGCCATCCCTCTTCCTGAGTGTATGTCATATTGAACAGCTCCGCATGGAACAGCTCGCCTTCGGCACTGAGCGTGATGCCTTGCGCATCACAGCCTTTCACTTCGGCTTCATAGCGGGTCTCGTGCAAAAAAGGAAGCAGTGAAGCCACGAGGATCATGATCAGTTTCATCTTCATCACCCGTTTATATTCTTCACTGCTTTTTGTTCTTTATTCAGGATCACTGCGATACTGCGAGGCGATCTCCCGGATCTTGGCCAGCCGGTGCTTCATGCCAGACTTGGAGATGTTCTCACCGAAGCGCTCTGCGCACAGCTCACACAGCTCGTTCAGGCTTGCCTCTGGATAGGCTCGGCGCACCTCGATGACGTGCTGGAGCCGTGTTGGCAATGTATCGAGCGAACGGTAATTTTCGATCCACGCGATATCTTCCAGCTGCTTGCGGGCCGCAGAGATGCTTTTCATCTCATTGGCCAGCTCACAGTTATCCAGCCGTGTGAGCGAATTGTAAAAATCGCGCTGGATGCGGGTATCCTCAAACTCCAGCAAGGCCTGATCAGCCTTGCACATGCGCAGAAAATCGGCGATCTTGTCGCTTGCTTTCAGATAAACGACATGCTGGGCACGGCGCTGGATGATCTTGGCTGGCAGATAAAAACGGTTCATCAGCCGGCACAGGAACTCAGCGAGCTCCTGTTCGCTGGTGCTGATCTCCAGATGATAGTTCGAGGTCGTCGGCGCGTTGACGCTGCCGCCCGCCAGGAAAGCGCCGGCCAGATAGGCCTGGGCACAACAGTCCTTGCGCACCATCTTGGCGCTGGGACGGGTCTGCAGCCCTTTGTCTGTACAGATCTCCAGATCCTTCAGGATCTCCATGGCTCGTTCGTGCACCCGGATCACATAGATATTGTTTTTCTTGAGGCGTACTTTACGCAGGACGGAAAGCTGTGGTTCGACCTGATAGTGTTCCTTGAGCAGCTTCCATATGCGTTTGGCCGTATTGGCATGTTCGCACTGTATGCGCAGATGGATGCCTTGCGCGCTGAAATTCATCGTGGAGCACATCTTCATCACGGCGGAAAGCTGTGCCCGTGCGCAGCACGCGTTCCATTCTGCCGCGCAGATCTGCGTCTTGACCTCCGCTGTAAATGACATGTCGATCCCACCTCACTGCATGTTCAGGATCTCTTCCACCACGTCGCGCACTTTCTGCGAATCATGACGGATCAGCGGGCTGCCTTCCTGCATCAGATCCCGTTCCAGCACCATATACCGGTGCCGGCTTTCGTTCAGCGCCACCGGTTCGCTGCCCTCTGCCCGGTAGCGTTCCAATGTCTCCTGCGAAAATATATTGTTCTGCTTGACGACGATATCCACGGCATCCGCAAATGCGTGGTGGCAGATGGCCGTCACATGGTCTTCCACCGAATAGCCATCGGTCTCTCCCGGCTGGCTCATCGCGTTGCAGAAATAGACTTTGCGGCATGGATTAGCGATGAGCTCATTGCGGATCTCATCGATGATCAGGTTCGGCATGATGCTGGTATACAGCGAACCGATGCCATAGATGATGAGATCTGCGCTGCGGATCGCCTGCAGCGCCTCTTCCGTAGCCCGGATATGACGCTGATAAAACACCCGATCGATGTGATTGCGAAACTTAGGAATGTTCTTCTCTCCACGCACGATGGTACCATCTTCCATCACGGCATACAATGTCACGACCTCCAGGGTGGAGGGCAGGATCTTGCCGCGGACCTTGAGGACCCGAGAGAACGTGCGTATCGCCTCCATGAAGCTGCCGGTCGTCTCGGACAATGCCAGCAAAAGCAGATTGCCCAGGTTATGGCCGCCGATGTCGCCGACCCCTTTGAAGCGGTAATTCATCAATTCAGTGAAGATGCTTTCTTCCTCGGCCATAGCGCACATGACATTGCGGATATCGCCCATGGCCGGGATCTGATAGCTGTCTCGCAGCCGGCCGGTGCTGCCGCCGTCGTCTGCCACGGTCACGATGGCGCTCAGCTCCACGCCTGGGATGGTCTTCATGCCTCTCAGCATGACGGAGAGCCCGGTGCCTCCGCCGATGATCACGACGTTCTTCATGATCTTACACCTTGCTGTCCCGGTGCGAGAGGAAGCACTGGTAACGGTCCTTATATAATCCATACAGCCAGTTAGCGATGGTCACGCTGCGGTGATGGCCGCCCGTACAGCCCACCGCGATCGTCAGATGGCTGCGTTTTTGTTTCGCATATTCTTTCAGCACGAAATCGATATAATCGTGCAGGCGGCGGCAGAATTCCTTTGTTTCATCAAACTTCATGACATAATCATACACTTCCTGATCATCTCCTGTCTTGTTCTTCAGCTCATCCACATAATAAGGATTAGGGAGAAAGCGGACGTCGATGATGATATCCGCGTCGATCGGGACACCGTGCTTGAACCCGAATGACATGAAGCTGACCGTAAATTCTGTCTTGGCCTTGAAAGAAAGGCGGGCGAACAAGATGTTGCGCAGCTCCTGCATGCTCAGCTTGGTCGTATCGATGTGCAGCACAGGCCGCTCATTGAGCCGCTCGAACATGTCACGCTCGACCTCGATGGCATCCTCCAGCGTGCTTGCCTTGGAGAACAGCAGCATCGGGTGATGACGCCGGGTAAAGCGATATCGCAGCAGCAGCTGCTCATTGCTGGCGTCGAGGAACACCACGCGCACGGTCATGTTGCTGTTTTCAAAATAATTGAGAAACTGAGGATAATCGACCGCATTGGTCGCCAGCGCGATGTTGTCATAACGGCTGTCGTCCTGTCCGCGGATCAGCTTCCCCAGGGAGGAGAGCAGCTGCACCGGAAAATTGTCGATGCAGTGATAGCCCATGTCCTCCAGGATGTTCATGGCGCTGGTCTTTCCGGCTCCGCTCATGCCGGTGATCAGCACGACATTTCTTTCCTTCTCTTGTGTCATTGCGATTCCCCCGCTTTCATTTTCAGACAGCTTTATTGTATCACAATCTGTTTTGTTTACAAATGCAAATGTCATGCCTGGGCATGGCTGCCAGAGCCGCTGTCAGCACGCAGATACAGATCTGGCCGCACGCTGGCACAGAAACTGCGCAGCACGTCCTCTTGTTCATCGTGAAGCACGACCAAGGCATGCCGCAGCAAGGCCTTTTGCTCATGCCAGCGCAGCACGCCTGTATTGAGCTCATCGGCCAGCAAGGCTTTCTCACGCGCGCTGAGCCGGGATAGCCCATGGATGAACAAGACGGCAAAAGGGGTGCGTTCCAGCTGGCGCAGCACTTCTTCTTTTTGCCAGAACAGCAGTCCGGCATCAACGCTGATAAGATCCGGCTGGCAGAAGAAATCTTCGCTGATCATGCCGAGCATATCACGGATGACGCGCGTATCGCCGCACAGGGCCCAGCAGCGCAGCATCGCATGGCCGCAGCGCTCTTCGCACAGCTGGCGGAGTGCCTGAAAAAGCGGTTCGTTCCAGGCGGGCAGTTCGCTGAACTCCTGCAAGTCACGCATGCAGCGCGTCAGCCGCTGATCTGGGGCAAGAGGGATGGCCGCCATTTCCCGGACCACTTCCCGCACGCGCTCGGCGCTCACTTTCCGTTCTTTGCTGCGGCTGGCGCGCACGCAGCAAAGATCCATCACATCCATCGCTTTGTCAGGGAAATGACCGCGGGGCAGATAATAGTCGCTCAGTTCGACAAGGGCGGGGATCAGCTCGGCGCTCATCTCCACATCGTGATAGCGGCCGTATTCCGCGCAGCGTTCTTTGAGGATCGCTACGGTGTCCGCTGTATCCGGCTCACGCAAAAGGACGCACTGAAAGCGCCGCTGCAGGGCGCGGTCGCTCTTCATATGGCGCTCATATTCATCCAGGGTAGTGGCGCCGATGCAGCGCAAGGCGCGCCGGGCCAGACAAGGCTTGATCACGCTGGCCACATCGATGCTGCCCTCAGAACGACCGGCACCGATCATCTGATGGATTTCATCAATGAACAAGATAGCGTCGGGATGCGCTCGAAACAAGGCAAGCAGATTCTTCACCTTTTCCTCGAAATCGCCGCGGTAACGAGTGCCTGCCACCAGGGCATTCAGGTCCAGCTCATAGATATAGTGGCCTGCCAGCTGCGGGATATCACCATTTTGGATGCGCACGGCAAGCGCTTCGACCAGCGCGCTCTTGCCGACGCCAGGTTCACCGATCAGCAGCGGATTCGCCTTTTCCTTGCGCAGCAGGATCTCCACGAGCAATTCCATCTCGTGATCCCGGCAGACCAATGGGGGAACTTCGCTGAAGTTGAGGCAGCGCAGCGCTTCCTGTTCATCCAGCACGCGGATGCCTCTGTCCTCTTGTGGTTCATCCAGGTCCACATGATAGCGTCTGAGCAATTCCATGGCCACTGACGCAGGATGTCTGGGAAGCACCGTGCCCACGCAGTCTTCAAAGCTGAGCTTGCCCTGGCTGGATTCATGCAGATCTTGCGCTTCTCGCATCAGCTCATCTACGACTTGTGTCACTTCCTGGCTTTCTTGTTTCTGTTCTTTCATCCCAAAGAGGATAGCGACATCCTCACGCACTTGAAAGTAATAAATGCCTTGCAGGGCCAGGCGCCGCGAGAGCTCTGCTTCCCCTTGCCTGAGCAATGCCAGCAGCACATGTTCGCTGCCGATGTAATCATTGCCCATCATCTTTGCCTCGTTGCCGGCTCTGGCGATCATCGCCTTTTGCTTCAGATTCATGATCATGGTCTTATCATCCTCGACTTTCACACTGATTCACCTGATAGTATGGACAGCCCGTTTCATTCTATGATAAAGCAGCAAGTCATCAGAACCTTGCGTTTCTGTTACTTTATCTCCCCTGCGATTTCCGTTATAATGAAGTCGAAATGAGGGATGATTATGTATCGTGTGCTCGTCGTGGAAGACAATGACAAGATCCGCCTGGAACTGTGCGATTTTCTGAGCAAGAACGGCTATGCGGCCGACAGCTGCACCAGATTTGAGCATATCCTGGAAGAGATCCAGGAAAAGAAGCCGGACTTGATCCTGCTTGATCTGGGACTTCCTTTTGTGGATGGCCATTTCATCTGCAAGGAGCTGCGGCGCACCAGCAATGTGCCCATCATCATTGTCACCAGCCGCAATTCAGAAATGGACGAATTGCTGAGCATGAACCTGGGCGCAGATGACTATGTGACCAAACCGTATAACCTGCAGATCCTGCTGGCGCGCATCTCCCGGGTGCTGCGCCGGGTATACGAAGCAAGCGACTCCAGCCTGATGCGTCTGGGCGAAGTGTCCATGGATATCTCCAAGAGCTCGCTCACTTATCGCGGCAAAAGCGTGGATCTCACCAAAAATGAGCTGCGCATCATGCATTGTCTGTTCCAGAACCGCAACAGCATCGTCTCACGGGAAAAACTCATGCAGCACATGTGGGACTGTGACGCCTTCGTCGATGACAACACATTGACCGTGAACATCAACCGTCTGCGCAAAAAGCTGGAATATGTCGGATTGAGCGACTTTATCGAGACAAGACGAGGACTAGGATATATCGTATATGAAAATCAGTGAATTTCTCAGCGACAAGCTGTATGTCTTGCTTACTGCTCTCGTCATCAGCCTGCTGCTGTCGCTGTTCCTGCTCTCGCTGCATATCAGCGCTGCGGTGCTCGTGCTGCTGATGTTGTTTTACTGGATCCTGCCGCTGTCTTTTCTCATCGTGGAATACACCCGCCGCAAAGGGTATTATCAGAGCATCCTCGAAACCATGAAGACACTGGATCAGAAATATCTGATCGCCGATGTCATCCGCCAGCCGCATTTTGCGGACGGACGCATCCTGTATGAAGTCATCCGCGAAGCCGGACGCTCGATGCAGGAAAATGTCAAGCGTTATCGGATCGCTGAAAATGAATACAAAGACTATATCGAAATGTGGGTGCATGAGATCAAGACGCCGCTGGCCGCCGCCAAGCTGATCGCAGACAACAATCCCAGTGAGGCGAGCAGCTCCATCAGCGAGGAGATCGACCATGTCCAGCGTTTCGTGGAGCAGGCACTGTTTTATGCGCGCAGCGCCAATGTGGAAAATGACTACATCATCAAGGAATTCTCGCTGGCGCCGATCGTTCACAATGTCGTGCGCAAGCATTCCAGCGACTTTATCTACCGTCGTATCCGCATCGAGCTCGACGATCTGGAAAAGACCGTGTATACAGACCAGAAGTGGATCGAGTTCATCCTTGATCAGATCCTGACCAACGCGCTGAACTATACGCCTTCGGATACCGGCGTGATCCGCATCTATACGAGCCAGCAGGACAATCAGCTGAAGCTTTATATCGCGGACAATGGCGTTGGCATCGATCCCAAGGATATCGGACGCATCTTCCGCAAAGGCTTTACCGGCAGCAACCGTCTGCACAATGAAAAGGCGACCGGCATCGGGCTGTATCTATGCCGCAAGCTGTGTGAAAAGCTTTATCTGGACATCGAGGCACAATCTGTGCTGCATCAGGGGACGACGATGATCATCACCTTCCCGCTGTCCAATCTGCTCTTGCTCAAATGAACACGTTCATCTTGCTTGACTTCGATGGGGTGCTGCGGCCATTGCCGCCGCGGCCTGCGCGGCAGTCTCCTGCTCAGCTGGCCGCAAGATTCCATGCCCCTGAGCTGCTGCGGGCAGACGCCGGACTGCTGGGGCTGTATGCGGGGATCGACCCACAGGCAATGACGCTGCTCGCCTCGGTGTGTGCCGCTTTTGACGCGCGCATCGTCCTCACTTCTTCCTGGAGCATGCTTTATCCGCTCCGAATGCTGCGGCCGATGTTTCGTCCATGGCAGATCGAACACCGTGTCATCGGCAAGGTGCCTGCCGCAGCGACGCGGCCTGCGCAGATCCTTGCCTGGCAGCAGGCACACCTTCAGGACAGCTGGATCGCCTTGGACGATCTGGCCATGACAACGGAATTTCCTGCTCACGCCGTCACTATCCGCGGCGTGTTCGATGAAGCTGCCTGGGCGCGCGCCAGTGAACTGCTCGCCAGGCAGCGGTAAACTTACAAGATTGTCAGGCATCTGTCACGCAGTTCGATGTCTTTGCGATCCTCTTGCCGCTATAATAAAGACAGATAGAAGGGAGGGGGATCCGATGTGGAAGGCTCTGTTCGCACATCGCAGCGGCATTTGCATCACTGTGCTCGGCGTGCTTGAAATCATTGCCCTGTGCATACCGGACATCATGTCCAGAGGCTTTGCCTACGTGCTGCTGTTCGCTTTTCTGGCGACGATGCTGGCCATCAACCTGAGCACGCTGCACAATTTTTTGAAGCGCAGGCACAAAGGAGGCTACTCGCTATGAGCGTCATACTCAATGTTTCGCAAGTCGAAAAATATTTTGGAAGCCAGGGCAGTGTCACCCGCGCGCTGGACAACATCAGCTTCCGGGTGGAAAAGGGTGAATTTCTCGGCATCATGGGGCCAAGCGGTTCTGGCAAGAGCACGCTGCTCAATTGCATCGCAGGCATCGATTCCGTTTCCACCGGCCATATATATATGGAGGATGAAGATATCACGATGATGAAGCAGCCCCAAATGTCTGCTTTCCGCCGGAAGCATCTGGGGCTACTGTTTCAAGATCTCAATCTTTTGGACACACTGAACGCCCGTGAGAACATCGCGCTTTCCCTGACCATGCAGATGAGCCCGCCAAAAGAGATCCATCAGCGCATCGATGCGCTGGCCAAAGCAATGGGCATCGAGGAGCTGCTTTCATGCTATCCCTGGCAGCTCTCAGGCGGGCAGAAGCAATGTGTCGCCTGTGCCCGCGCCCTCATCAAGGAGCCGCGTCTCATCCTTGCGGATGAACCGACCGGCGCACTGGATTCCGCCAGCTCACAGATGCTGATGCGGACACTGGAAAGCATCAATCAGAATATGCACAGCACGATCATGATGGTGACCCATGATCCTTTTTCTGCGTCTTATGCCAGACGCATCCTCTTCATCAAAGACGGACATATCTTCAACGAACTGATCAGAGGGGATGACAGCCGCAAAGCCTTTTTCCAGCGCATCCTGGAAGTCACCACACTGTTGGGAGGAGATGTCGTCAGTGCTTATTAGGCTCGCCTTGCGCAATGTCCGTCATTTCTCGCGCGATTACCTGATCTACTTTCTGACCCTGACCATCGCGGTATCGCTGTTTTACTGCTTCAATGCCAGCGGATCGATGGGACTGCTCACCGATGTGGAGGAGCTGCCTGACACCATCCCCGGCATCCTGGACAATCTCTCTCAGATCATGGGAAAACTGTCCATCCTGAATGCCTTCATCCTGGGCTTCCTCGTCCTGTATGCCAATCAGTTTCTGATCACACGGCGCCGTCAGGAATTCGGCATCTACCATGTGCTTGGCATGAAACGAAGCAGCATGTCATTGATCCTGTTGCTCGAGACGATGATCATCGGCATCATTTCATTGATCATGGGCTTGCTGCTGGGCATCCTGCTCTCACAGCTCATCTGTACCTTTACCGCTTCCTTGTTCGTGGTCCATGTCCGTTATCATTTTATCTTTTCGCTCAAAGCACTGCTCATCACGCTGTTTTCTTTTTCCACGATCTATCTCATCACCATCATCTTCAATACGCTCATCCTTTCGCAGAGCCGGCTGACCTCGCTGCTTTATGGCTATGCGCGTTTCCCGCATCTTTCGGCCACCAGGCTGCGCACTGCGCTGTTCTTCCTGCTGGGCGCATTGCTTTCTCTGGCCGCAGGCTGGTTCATCCTGATGCACGAGGACGACCTTTTCAGCATTCCCATGGGCCTTGCCGCTTTGCTGCTCATCATTGGCTCGCTGCTTTTCTTTCTGGCCGTATCCGCGGCACTGTTCGTCTTTTTCCATCGCAGCCGCATTTTCTGTTACAGAGCATTGAATTGCTTCATCCTGCGGCAGATCACCATACGCCTGCGCACCGGCTATCTGTCCGTGAGCATCATTTGCATCATGCTGTTTCTGAGCATCACGACACTGACAGCCGGACTGAGCGTGAACAACACACTGAACAGCGAGATCGGCAGCCTGACGCCATACAGCTTTTCGCTGATCCACCGCTATGATCTGATGGGAGAGACAGATGACTTCAGCCACCGGCGTTTTGAACGAGAGATCCGACAGCTGGAGCTGCCAGAAAAAAAGATCCTGTATCAGCGTTTCTTCCACACTTTTGCCAGTGAATTCACATTTCCACGGTTATGTGCCCTGATGGAGTCGCTGGATGTCAATGTGCCATGGGAACTGCGGCAGCTTGACGAGCCGCTGGAGATCATGCCTCTGTCTTACTACAATCAGCTTCGCGAGGATCATGGACTGAGCAGGGTGACGCTGCAGCCAGGTGAAACGATCCTTTGCAGCAGCAATTCTCGTTTCTCTGCGCTGATGCAGGAGCTGGCTCTCCACCAGCCGCATATCATGGTGTTCGGGCACACGATGCAGATCCTGCCTGCCGCGCAAACGACATTGCGGCCATGCACCGCTTCTTCAGCCTCTGACAGCGACGCTGCCTTTCTTGTCGTCAGTGACGCGCTCATCCCCATCAGCGCCGAAAGCTATTGCGACTATTGGAACGTAGAGCTCAAGGCTTATGTACCGACCCAGCGTTTCGCGCAAATGGTCGATGAGGCGCTCTGGGCCGACGGAGAATATCAGCTGACCATGCAGGGCGCATATACGGAAAACAGCGATCAGGTACACGAAGACAGCGTAGGCACCTCGGTCATCTACACTTATCTCGGGCTGTATACCGGGATCATCCTGCTGATCGCATCATCTGTCGTCATCTCTTTGCAGCAGCTGTCAATGACACAGAACAGCCGCACTTCTTATGAGATCCTGCGCCGGCTGGGTGCCAGCGAAAAGATGACACGCCATGCCATACTGTTGCAAAATATGACATACTTCATCTTGCCGCTGTCGCTCGCGCTGATTCACAGCATATTCGGCATCTGCTTCATCTATGGCATCGTTTCACAGCTGGGCAAAGGACATATCCTCATCTCTGTTTTTGAGGCTCTTGGCATCTTTGCGATCATCTATCTCCTTTATTTCCTCATCACTTATATCGGCAGCCGCGCTATGACAGAAAACCGCTGAATCCTCAGCGGTTTTCTGTGTTTTATCTATTTTTATCCTTCATCCAGCGGGCAGAAATATTGCAATGCCTGACAGCCGCGGCCGGTATGCACGCCGACCACGCTGACCAGCTTGATGACATTGACATGCACGCCTTCGATGGCAGCCTCGATCTTCTTGCGGTACACTTCGGCCGCTTCAGGAGCATCAGCATGAGCGACCGTGATCGAATAACGGCAATCTACCCCGGCCTGCTTCATACGTTCGATCACTGTGTCCATGGCCTTGGACATCGTGCGAACCTTGCCGGCCACATCGATCTTTCCTTTTGTATGCTCATTGATCTGCAAGATCGGCTTGATCTTCAGCAAGCCGCCTAAAGTCGCCGCCAGCGGGGTCAGCCGCCCGCCTCGCTTGAGGTGCTGCAGATCATCCGGAAGCAGCAGCGTATCCGTCGTATGGACCACCTGATCACAAGCATGTTTAACTTCTTCCACGCTCTTTCCTTTTTCCATCAGCCGTTTTGCCAGCCTGATCAGATATCCCTGCACAACAGCAGTTACATGACAGTCCACATATTCAAAGATAAGTCCCTGCTGCTGCGCGATCATCTCCATGGCATGGATCGTGCCAGACAGTCCGCTGCAGATCGGCACAGCAAAGATCCGCTCATAACCTTCTGCTTTCAGCTTCTCAAACAGCTCTTCGATCTTTCCCACAGAGGGCAGTGAAGTGCTCAACATGGCTCCTTCGCGCATCTTTTCATATACCTGATCGATCGTGATATCGACCGAATCCTGGTAGCTTTCTTCCCCGCAGCTGATCTGCAGCGGCAGGCTGTAGATCCCATCTCTGCTCAATACTTCCATGCTTTCCCCGGTCCCGCTGTCGGTTACAAATGCTGTTTTCATCTTGCTTCCTTCTTTCTCCTTAACTGATTCCTTCTGCCTTTCTGACATATTGGATGGCCACTACACCCATGCCCGTGTGAGACGCGATGACCGGACAGATCGCGCTGCGGTGGATCTGAATGCCAGGGAACGCTTCCTCAAGCAAAGCGATCATCTGCAACGCGCCTTCTTCTGCTTCACTGTCCAGCACTGTCATTTCATAAGCTTCAGGATCAAAGCCATCACTTTTTGCCACATCGGCCATACGACTGAGGGCACGAGACATCGTACGGACCTTATCCAGCACATCCACTCTTCCCTCCGTCTGTTTGTTCAGCTGCAGCAGCGGCTTGATCTTCAGCATGCTGCCAAGCGCAGCCGCCAATGGCGTCAGCCTGCCGCCGCGTTTGAGGTGCTGCAGATCATCCGGCACCAGCAGCGTATTGGAATGGTCCACACACTCCTTCAGCCGACGCTCGATCTCTGCAGGCTCGACGCCCCGCTCAGCGAGCTTCAGCGCGCTGAGCGCCAGATAACCTTGTGTATTGACAGTAGTATACGGATCGATGACCGTCAGCGGCAGCTCTGCCCGACGAGCAGCTGCCTGGATCATCTCTGAAGTAGAGGAAATCCCTGCGCTCAGCGGTACAGCGATCACATGCTCTACCTGCTCTTGCTTCAGCGTCTCAAAAAGCGACTCTACTCTTCCCACCGGCGGCATCGATGTCGTCGGCATCTCTCCCTGTTTCAGACGTGCGTACAGCTGTGAAACTGTAATGTCGATACCATCCAGGAACTCATCATCCCCACATTTCACTTGCAGCGGGAGATAATGGATACCCAACGCTTCAGCCTGCGCCTGTGTCCATCCAGTTCCGCTGTCTGTTACTACTGCTATTTTCATCGGTAGTCTCCTTTCGACCATGATCTATCTCATTTCCCTGCATATCCTGCAGTACAGTTTTATTATACCAGATTTGCATAGAGCTGAAAAGCAACAAGTCATTCTGAATGCCATTTCACATCAATACTTGTAAATTTGCTCATCATTCGCTTTTATATTATAATTGGGACGGTGATAAGACATGTACCGAATCAAAGAAGACCATATCGAAGAATTAGAGATCAAAAAAAGCCGATTCATCACTTATCTGCATCGCGCCGAGAACGAAGCAGATGCCAAAGCATTCTTGAATGAGATCAGGCATCTTCATCCTGACGCGACCCACCACTGCTACGCCTTCATCATCGGTGAGCACAACGAGATCAAACGCAGCAACGATGATGGCGAGCCAGCCGGCACCGCTGGCGTTCCGATGCTGGAATGTCTTGATCGAAATGATATGCAAGATATCATCGCCATAACGGTCCGCTATTTCGGTGGGATCAAGCTGGGCGCAGGCGGCCTGATCCGCGCCTATTCCAAAAGCGTCTCCCATGCCTTGTCCACCGCCAAGATCACCCGTAAACAATGGATGGAAAAATACACCGTTCATTTCAGCTATGATCTGATCGGCCGTATCGATCATTATTTCCGTGAAAATAAGATTGAAGTACTAGATAAGCGCTATGATGAGGAAGTCTGCTACACCTACCTCTGTGACCACGACAACAGCGCCGACTTGCAGGAGCTCAGCAATGGCAAATATCTCCCGCGATTCGTCGCAAAGACACTGATCGAAGTGCCCGTCAAACTAAATGAGCAGTAGATCCGCAAACCTGCGGGTCCACTGCTCATTTTTAGTCTTCATCTTCAGTAGCAAGCTCATCTGATTCCTCATTCTCAGCAATCAGATCATCCAGTTCATTTACTCGTCGTTCTGCCAGAACATAATACAATTCTCGCTTAGTGATACATTCCGTCACTGTCTGATAAAATGCTCTCGCATCCTCATACTCACCCTGACGGTCAAGTTCCACACCGATCAGATACAATACGGTACCCAACGCAAAGCCAGAGTAGACCTTGTCATTAACAGCGTCCTCCATCTCAGATGCAAGATCTGTACGCCCTTCCGCAAGGATATCATATGCCCACTCATTATACTGAATGAACGGCTCATCCTCTGTTTCCCGAATGACCTCCAAAAGCTGCTTCGCATATGCATGATCCTTATGATTCAGGAAATAATGATAATAGAGCTCCAGAAGCCGCTTTTCTTCCTTTGACCCGTAATACTCCAGCATCTGATTCAATTCAGTTTTCAACCGGTCCATTTCATTCATTGAACGAAGCGCGTTGAGACGGTAAAGATCCGCCGTGAACTCGCTCAAGATCTTACGCACAGAAGGCTCCTCAGTCATCTCCAAGATCTGGTCGTATTTTTTCTCCATTATTGCCTTATTCAGTTTAGAAAGCTTCAAATATTTTCTGAGAAAATAAAACATTCCGCCGCCGATACAGATGATAGCGATCAGATAAATTGCAATCATGTTTGAATCCATACTCAATACCGCCTTTACATACCCTGTCATTATATAAAATTTTAATCAAAAAAGCAAACCGGAAATCAATGATTCCCGGTTTGCCCAAGCTGCCCTTATAGGCAGTTTCTTGATAGTCAGTGAGAGAGTATAAGTCGTCCTTATTACGCCAAGATATCCCAAGGTACCGGAACGAGCGGATTGTATCCACCAGCCTGATACCAGATACCGAATGCGCAACCTACGATACCAATGACGAGCAGCAGTACGATCAGCTTGATCGGAGTGAAGCCCTTCTTGATGATCAGGAAGTAGCACATCAGCGTCAGCAACAACGGCAGCAACAGCGGCAGGATTTTGTTCAGGTAATCCTGAATAACGATCGTGCTCTCACCATTCGGGATGGAGATAGCCAGAGAAGTTCCGCCACCATAGTTAGCGATCAGGGCACCGATTACGAATACACCCAGAACAGATGCAGCGTGCGTGATCTCATTCGCGTGAGCAGTCATCATCGTCACGGCCTTAGTACCCATGTTGTAAGACCAGTACATCAGACCATAGCGCAGTGCCATTTCAACACCAAACGCGATAACGAAGTACAGGATCGGACCGATCCAGCTGCCGTCGATTGCCATCTGAGCAGTCATACCAGCAACGATCGGAATCAGGGTCATCCAGAACAGGGCATCACCGATACCGCCTAACGGAGCGGCAACAGAGATACGTACGGAACGAATCGTCTGAATGTCCATTTTCTGCTGTTCCATGGACAGCACCATACCCATTACGAATGTAACGGCGAACGGGTGCGTGTTCAGGAAGTCCAGGTTATGCGTCATAGAAGCAGCCAGGTCTTCCTTGTTCGTGTGGATCTTCTGCAGACCCGGCAGCATGGACCACAACCATCCTACAGACTGCATGCGCTCGTAGTTGAAGCAAGCCTGCAGCTGGCAGGAACGCCATACCATTTTATTCAGAGTTTTGTTATCCAGTCTCGGAGCAGGAGTTAAATCCTTGTAATGCAGCATTTCACTACTAGATGCCATCACTCATACCTCCTTCTGCGTTTTTCGCAATAGAATTGATTCTGAAGTCCAGCAGCATGAAGGCGATACCTACAAATGCAACCAGAACCAGGGCTGCAGAAGCAGTAGCCTCTACGCCACCGAACAGCTGAACGAGTGCGAAACCAGCCAGCAGCCAGCCCCACATATCAGCAGCCATCATGATCTTCATCAGGATAGAGAAACCGACGAAACGCATCATCGCACCAGCGGCACCAAGACCAGCCATGAACCAAGTTGCGTTGTCAGCAAAGCTCTGCAGTGCATTAGAAGCTGCAGTACCACCAGCGTAAGCGGCGATTGCGATTACTGCGAACAGAGCGCCCAGGATAGCCATGTGGATATTCAGGCAGGCAGTAACACCCTTCGGATTTGCTTCTTCAGCAGCCTTGTCAGCCTTCGCGTTCAGCGTAGATGCGAATGTGAAGACCAAAGTTACAATGTACTGACCGAATGTAGCGAAGATCATGCAGGCACCCAGAGCCTGGTCTGTAGGCATGTTTGCCTTAACAGCAAATACCATGGCTACGATTCCACCAAGTACGGCGTTCGGAGGCTGAGCTCCACCGATCGGCATGTTACCGACCATCATCAATTCATAGGTACCACCGACAACCAGTCCGGTTTCCGGGGAACCGAGGATCAGACCAATGATCGGGCAGGCGATCATCGGACGATAGATTAATTCTGTTAAAGAGAACTGGTCAATGGCAAAGATGAATGTGACAATGGCCAGCAATACAACTTCAACAATACTAAATGTTCCCATGTTTTTCTCCTTTCACAAGTTGGCAGGAATAAAAACTTATCCCTTTCTTTTTGAACTAACTGCTTATTTCCACAGTTTGTTCAGATCTTCAACACCTGTCTGCGGCACACGCTGGATCTCCAGCTCTACGCCCAGGGACTGAAGCTTTTTGAAAGTGGCGACATCGTTATCATCCACGGCAACAGAAGTAGCAACCTGACGCTTACCTTCTGCCATGTGCATGTTACCGATGTTGACTTTCTTGATCGGCACGCCGCCTTCAACCAGGCGCAGCACATCCTGCGGGTTCTCGCAGATGATGAAGATCTTCTGCTGCGGGCTTGCCTTGCTGATGATCTGACATGTCTTCTCAATTGAGAAGTAACGAGTCTGCGCATAAGACGGAGCAGCCATGTTCATCAGTCCCTGACGGAACTGGTCATTGGCTACCGCATCGTTTGCGACCAGCAGCAGGTTTGCACCCAGAACACCACACCACTGTGTAGCGACCTGTCCGTGAATCAGACGTGCATCAATTCGAGTCAATAAAATATTTGGCATTATTCTCTCTCCCTTCTACCTCGAAATAATGAACCAAACAAGTGGTTTCCCTGCCATGCTTCAGGCAGCACGACAAGAAAACCCTTTCATTTGCTCGGTTTCATTCTATGTGAATAGCACCTTTTTTTCTTTACACTTTTTAAAAATTGATTTGTACTTTTTAGTAATTTTGCATGAATTTTGACATCTTGTGACATGGATATTCATTTTTTTCCATATATTTATCAAATTTATCCAGTTTTAATATGGGCTTTTTCTATAATTTCGGTTAATTATGTGATTCTCTTGTTTTTTTCAATGCTATCCTATCTCTTATTTTACAATTGCCCGTTTCACTTTCCTCTTCAATTTTTCCCCCTTTATGGATTATAATAAGAAGCATAAGAGAAAACAGTCTGAAATGATAGGCATAAATCCATTCGAGGTGAATCACATGTTAAACCGAACAACCAGTTTTCTTTTCAGCAAGTTTGGCGAAGTATTCAGAAACCCTCCTGAATCTGATACTCGGCCGCCCAAAAACTTCAAGCTGAATGTTGTCCGTCTTCGTGACAAACAGATCCATCATTTCATGCACTACGATAAGCCAGTCTATCTTCGAACGCTGAGCGGCATCATCATGCTCATCGTGGCTAAACGCAATGACCCTTATCACTATGAGCGTTTTGTCATTCACCGCGTCATCAAGCTGCGGCCGGACACATTGTTTAACTGTATCCCGATATCTCAAAACGCAAAATACGAGATCTGCTATCCCAGTGACAGCAAATATGAAGAAGTAGCTACACCGGATGATCAGCCGATCATCTACGAGCGGCTGATTCCTAAGATCAACATCCAGGAGATCCTCAGCTGTTATTATCAAGTTCGCAATGCGAATTACAGCTTTCCTGGAGAAAAGCACAATTATTATGAACTGACTTACATCGATAACGGCTCCCTGACCACTACGGTAGACGATGCTGAATATGAACTAAACAAACTGGATCTTATCATCTACGGTCCCGGGCAATTTCACACACAGAGCACTGGACCTTCAAATTCATGCAGCTATCTGACCGTCATGTTTGAAATGGATTGTGAAAACCCATATTTATTGACAAACCGTGTCTATCAGGCACATAAGGAAATCTATACGGCACTCAACAATTTTATCAAAGTGAGCAATCTTGAACACATGTACGATGATGAGCTCATGCTTTGCTATCTCAAAGAGATCATCGTCCTGATCCTGCAGTTCGACTTTAATGAGGATGCCCCAGTAAGCAGTTCTCCCATGCAGGAGCGTTTTGAAAGCGAATTGCTGAACGAGATCATTCAATACATCAACGCGCATATCTATGAACAATTCACGATAGAAGAAATCTGTCATCAGTTTTCCATCTCACGTTCATCTTTGCAGACACTGTTCAAGAACAATCTTAAGACCGCGCCCAAGCAATACATCAGCAATCTCAAGCTGAACAAGGGAAAGCTTCTCATCAAGGAAAGCACACACACGATCTCTGAAATATCCAGCATGCTCGGCTTTACCTCAGTTCATTATTTTTCCCGCAAATTCAAACAAGAATTCGGCATCACGCCTTCTGATTACGCAAAATCGATCTATCAATGATCATACCAGCACGGCCCATATCAGGGCTCGCTGGTTTTTTTTATTCTTTTTCAAGAAATTTTAGGGATATCCTGATCTGAAGCGTATGTGATCAATGCAGGA
>ERZ1643246.417-NODE-417-length-55923-cov-7.019116_pt1 | contig 55923 bp, 43 predicted proteins | sample MGYA00579265_ERZ1643246 | MGnify/ENA primary metagenome ERZ1643246 (study PRJEB29033, sample SAMEA4952261) | chicken gut metagenome | biome: Broiler Chicken; feature: Gastrointestinal Tract; material: Caecum | place: Ireland | collected 2018 | study: Broiler... | reverse complement strand
TTTTTGTATAGCGAAAACCCCCGGATAGTCCGGGGGTTCAGGAATAGGCTTTTGCCGATGGGTAAGAAAAAAGTATATACGGCAGTCCTATCCTTGCCCCCTACCAAGGCTCATACAAGAGCCTTGCCGAGGCTCCCGCAGGGAAACGGCAACATGGAGGGGATACCCCAACACCTTGCCCCCTTGCCTAAAGGGGGGGATACGAGGTATTGAAAACACATAGAATGTTGAGTAAAAGCATTTAGCGCCGCGTATTCATATCCCTCAGTCGCGGCGTCGCTATGCTCCGCCGCGCCAGCTCCCTTTAGGCAAGGGAGCCACGCTTGCGGACAAAAATGCCCGTTTACGGGTAGCGAGGAATAAGCGCAGCGACTGGCAGGTCGACAAATGAGCGCGTTGCGCTCGGCCTAGTAAACAAGGGCTATGCCCGAAAATGAAGAACCACCCGCTAAGCGGGTGGGTTTCTTTTCGTGCCGCGGTCTGGCAAAACTGCCATATTTTAATTGTTTTACACGCCGTTTTTACAATGGCGATGTACAATATACACAAAAATCGGAGTGCGGGCTTTTTACCCCGCTGAAGGAGGGAACACATTGGACGATGAAACCGGAACGATAACCGAACGCGGGCTTGCGGGGCTGCTTGCATCGGGCGATATGGCCCGCGCCTCGGTCATGCTCGAAAAGCTGCGCAGGCTGATGACGTGCTACCGCTGCGCAATAATGGAGGTAGAGACCAAGTTCCGCGTGCTCGACGCGCAGTTCTCCGCCCGTCACGAGCGCAACCCCATCGACACCATAAAGTCGAGGCTCAAATCTCCCGAGAGCATACTCGGAAAGCTCGAACGCAGGGGGCTGGAACTCTCGCTCGAATCGGTGGAGAGCAACCTCAACGACATAGCGGGCGTGCGCGTGATCTGTTCGTTCAAGGACGACATCTACACGCTTGCCGACTGCCTGCTGCAACAGGACGACGTGCGCCTCGTCAGCGCCAAGGACTACATAAAGAACCCCAAGCCCAACGGCTACCGCAGCCTGCACCTTATAATCGAGACGCCGATATTCCTGCCGGAAGAAAAGCGGCAGATGCGCGTGGAGGTGCAGTTGCGCACCATTGCCATGGAGTTCTGGGCAAACCTCGAACACAAGCTGCGCTACAAAAAGGACCTTCCCGAGGAGCTCGCCGCTTCCATTGCGGGCAGGCTGAGCGCGTGCGCCGAGCGCAGCGCCCTGCTCGACGACGAGATGGGCAGGATAAGGACCATTCTTGAGGGCGTGTGACCGCGCTTTTTTCCCGGCGCTCAGAGTTTTTGCGGGCAACGGCGGCGCAGCGGCGTTAAATTTCGTCTGCCCCTTTACAAATCGCGGCGGATATGATAATATATGTAATGTAAGGGCTGTGCTCACGGAGGTATGCAATGCAGCAGAACGTAATAAAATACACGGGCGACAACACCGAACTTTTCAGACGCGTCCCGGCGGAAAATCTCGACCCGGACGCGCGCATAATCGTGCCCGAAACGCACAACGCGATATTCATAAAGGACGGCATCCTGATGGATACGCTGAACAGCGGCAGTTACGAGGTGTTCGAGGATAAGTCGCGCAGGAAGTGCAAAAACAGCGCGGTGGAGGTAATCTACCTTTCAAAGACGGCGCGGCTGAAGGTCATGTGGGGCACCAAGACGCGCTTCGACTTCCGCGATCCCGAAACGGACGTGCCCGTAAAGCTGGGCGCACACGGCGAGTTCGAGGTGCAGATATCCAACCCGCGCAAGGCGTACATGGTGCTCATCGGCGCCGAGGATCAGTTCACCGTGCAGGACCTGAAAGAGCGGCTCTCCACCCGCATGATGAGCAAGGTGGAACCTGCCATAGCGCGCGCCATGCGCGAGGGCGGGATCTCATTCGACAGGGTAAGCGAGCACAAGGACGAGATCGCCCGCGCCGTGCTGCCCGAACTTTCCAAGATGTTCGAAGAGGACTACGGCCTTAAGATATTCTCGTTCACGATAGCCAGCGTGGTCATTTCCGACGAAGACATCGCCGCCATCCGCGCGGCCCGTGCCGAAGGCAGGGCAAACGCAGGCGTGTGCCCGCACTGCGGCGCGCCCTATTCCGCGGGCGACAAATTCTGTGCCGCGTGCGGCAGGCCCGTGGGCGGCAAACTCTGCAAAAAGTGCGGCAAACTCAACGACATCGGGGCAAAGTTCTGTTCCGACTGCGGTACAAAATTCTGAATTTTTAAGGGCGGCGGCATAAGTTTGGCCCCGCCCGCAGGAGATATCCATGGTAAATTCGCTTCTGGCAGTGCTTGAAACTTACGAAATAGTCATAATCGTCGTCGTTGCGGCGGCGTTCATGGGCGTAATAGTCGCGGCGCTCATCTTCCGCTCTAAGCGCAGGCGCACCGTCGACGAAACGGTGCTCGACAGCCGCGACGAGGTAAACGAAAACGCCAACGCCGTAAAGGTGTTGCAGGCGCTTGCAGAGGGCAAGCCCGACATGCTCGAAAAACTTGCCGCTCTGTACGATTCGCTGCTCTACCTCACCCCCTCTGCGGAGGACGAGGTGGCGGTCATCGACGAAAAGATAAAAAACGCCCTCGGCGATATAAAGATAGAACTTTCAAAGACGCGCGGCGAAGAGGGCAGCGGCAAGGCGGAGAAGTACATCTCCGACATAAAGGTGCTGCTTGCCGAGCGCGAGATCTATACCCGCCGCTGATAACGCTGTAAAAGGGGAATGATATGTGGCCATTTAAGAGTAAATTCGATAAACTTAAACGTGAGGACGTGGTCGACGCCATCTGCAACCTTGAAAAGCAGGAGAGCGACCTCGAGTCCGCCATAGAGGAGCGCGCCCGCACCATAGAGGAGCTGCTTGCCAAGGGCAGGAAGGAGAGCAACCGCGAACTCAAGCTGTTCTACGCAAAAAAGATAACCACCCTGCGCGAGGAGAACCAGACGGACGTGCAGCGCGCGATGTACCTTATGTACAACACCAAGCTGCTGCGCAAGCTCAAGACCACCATCGACGACAACGAGTTCTTCGTAAGGACGGGCAAGGTGTCGCTGGGCAACCTGCTCGCAGACCAGAAGGGCCTGGCGCAGTTTCTCAACAAGGCGCTGGGCACCAAGGTGCGCAGCGAACAGGTGCTCACCGCCGCCGACGATACGTGGAACGAGGTGCAGAGCGGCTACGAGGCAAACGAGCGCATCTACGGCGTAAACGAGCACGACGACGAACTGCTCGCCATGTTCGAAACGGGCGAACAGCTCGAAGGCGAGCTGCAAAGCGACGGCGCGGCCGAAGAGCAGAAGCAGGCGGACGCCGCAAAGGACGAGAATTGAAGCGGCACTATGCCGCAATCAAGGTGATGTATGGGCATTTTCAAGAGCCGTGAACAGCGCGAGTTGGAACAAAAACAGCTCATAAAGCGCACCGTATATAACATGAACAAACAGATAGAGGCGCTCGAAGAGCAGAAGAAGTCGTTTGCCGAAAAGGCGACGCGCGCAAAGGCCAACGGGCTGGACGCCCAGTACGAGCTCGCCATAACGGGTTACCGCCTTACTCTGCTGCAGCAGAAGCGCGCGCAGGAGATGCTGCTCAACTTCGAGATCACCTCCCAGCTCAAGGATATGGCGCTCATGACAAAGCAGTTCCTCGGCGGAATGAGCGCGCTGAGCACCCAGATGTCCAGGCTTGCCGACGGCAGCGACTTCGAGCGAATAAGCCGTCAGTTCAAAGAGGCGATGAACAAGGCGCAGGGCCAGGCAGAACAGATGGAAAATTTCATGCAGGACAGCCGCACCGCCTTTAATGGCGCGGCGGAGGGCGCCGTGACGGACGAGGCGGAGCTCGAGCGCATCACAGAGGAGCGCGCGGCTTCGGGCGAGTTCTCCGACGACGCGGTAGACAGGGAGATAGAGCAGCTCCGAAAGAAGATCGAAGCGCAGATATAGCCGCTTTAACGGCCTGTGAGGTATAACTTGAAGGAGAGGACAGTCAGCCCCGTATTCTGTGAAACGTGCGGCGGCCCGCTCGAATATGAAGGCGACGGAACGCATGCCCGCTGCCCGTATTGCGGCAACAACTACAACTTCGGCGGCGGAATGAATTACTCGCTGTCGCTCGCGCTCAGCCGTGCGGGCGCCATGCGCCTGGGCTGCGATTTCGAGGGCGCGGCGCTGGAATATAAACTGATAACCGACCGCAACCCCGACTGTGCCGAGGCGTGGTGGGGGCTTGCGCTGTGCAACTATGGCGTGGAATACATACCCTCGGCGGAGGGCGGCAGGCTGCCCACCTTCCGCAAACTGCTTAAAACGGGCATGCTTGCCGATGAATATTACCAAAGGGCGGTAGCCTGCGCCGCCGACGAGCAGGCACAGTCCTACAGGGCCAAGGCGGAGGAGATAGAAAGGTTGCAGTCGGAGGCGGCTGCACGCATGCAGTGGGGGAGGCGGTGCGACGTGTTCATCTGCTGCCGCAGGGGCGAAAGGGAGGACGAGGCCGCCCGCAGGCTGTACGGCGTGCTCGCCGGCCGCGGGCTGAACGTGTTCTGCCCCGAGTACAGCCTTAAAGGGCTTGCCGAGCGCGACTATGAACCGGAGGTGTTCGCCGCGCTGTACAGGTGCCGCTACTTTATTCTTATATCCTTCGGCGGGGACGACGCCCGCGTTAAAAATCAGTATACGCGCTTCGGCGAGCGGCTGTATGCCGAGCGCCTGTACAACGCGTGCTGCGCCATATATTCGGGCGACGGCGCCCGGTTGCCCCCGTTCGTGCGCGGCAACGCCGTCCGGGCGGAAGATTACCCCGCGGGCGGCTGCGAGGAGCAGGTCGCCGACAATATCGCCGCAATACTCGGGCACGGGCCGCGCCCAGTGGAATCCGCCGGCGCAGGCAAAGCCTCGGGCGAGGCTCTCAACGATATACTGCTCGAGGGCAGGCTGGCGTTGGAGGGCGGCAGTTTCGTGCGCGCGGCGGCGGCTTACAGCAGGGCCATCGAACTCGACGGCGACTGCGGCGAGGCCTGGCTGGGCGCGCTGCTTGCCGAACTCGAAGTGAAAAAACTTACCAACTCAAAAAAGTTTGCGCAGGAGCTGTGCAACAAGCTGTGGGCTTCGGGCACCACCGTCGCCGAGTGCGACAGAAGGCTGGCCGCCAACGAGCACATAGTCTACGCGCTCTCCTCGCCGTACTATAAAAACGCGGCAAAATACGCCACTCCCGCGGCGGCGCGCATCCTCTCTGAGGCGCGCGTAAAGGTCGTCGAGATGGCCGATAAGTGCAACGCCGCGCTCAAACTTTGCAGACGCGACTGTATAAACGCCGCCGCGCGCGCACAGGGCGGGACATACGCCCGTAAAATGCGGCGCGAACCCGGTTTGGACGAAGCCGCCATCTCCGCGATAGCCGGCGCCGCCGCGGGCAGCCTTATAGGCGGCTTTCTCGGCAGGCGGATGCGGCGCGAACCCAGGCTGCGTTTCCGTCCGCGCGGGCCGTGGCGCAGAAGGTGATCCGCCCCTTTCCGGGCGCGCAAAACATTACAGGAAAACAAGATGCAGAACTTTGTGCTCAACTGCCAGACGTGCGGCGGGCCGTTGCAGTATTCCCCCGACGGGCTTACTGCCGTCTGCCCCTACTGCGGCAACAAATACAACTTTGCGGGCGCCAAGTCAGAGGCGCTCTCGCTTGCGCTTAACCGTGCGGGCGCGTTGCGCATAGCCTGCGACTTCGACGGCGCCATACGGGAATATAAGTTGATAACCGACCGCAACCCCGGCGATTCCGAGGCGTGGTGGGGCCTTGCGCTCAGCAAGTACGGCATAGAGTACGTGCGCGATTCCCGCACGGGGCAGCTCGTGCCCACCTGCCGCAGGACGGTGTCGGGCAGCATACTTTCAGACGAATACTTTCTGAATGCGGTAAAGCATGCAAGCCCCGCGCAGGCCGAGAGCTATAAAAAGCGCGCCGCCGTGATAGACAGGCTGCAGCAGGCCATAAAGCGCAGGATGGCGGACGAACAGGATTTCGACGTGTTCCTCAGCTTCCGCTCCTCCGACGCCGAAGGCAACCCCACGCGCGAGCGAACAATAGCCCGCCGCATATATGACGAACTCACCCGCCGCGGCATAAGGACGTTCTTTTCCGAAGTCACCTTAAAGGAGCGGCTGGGCGAGGACTTCGAGCCCATAATCTACAAGGCGCTTTACAGTTGCAAGTTCTTCGTGCTCATCGCGTGCAGCGTTGAAAACATCAACTCCCCGTGGGTGAAGAACGAATGGTCGCGCTTCCGCGACCGCGAAGAGGAGGAGCACCTCTCGGGCGCGTGCTGCGCAGTGTTCGGCGGTATTTCGGCAAACGATCTCCCGCCCTTCCTGCGTTCGCGCCAGGGCATCGACCTGAAAAAGTACCCCGCGGGCGGCTATGAGATAGAGCTTGCCGACGGCATACAGAGCCGTTTCTTTCCGGGCGGCGCGGCGCGCGGGCGCGCGTCCGCTCCCCCCTCCGCGCTGCTCATGCGCGCGCAGCAGGACCTTTCGGCAGAACTGTTCGAAAGCGCGCACACCAAGTTTTTGCAGGTGATAGATGCCTCGCCCGACTGCGGCGAGGCGTGGTGGGGCTGCTTTCTGGCCGAACACAATGCCGCCGGCGCGGGGCTTGCGGCGCAGAACATCACTTACGAGGACGCGCTTTCGCTCAAAAACGACCGCTGCCTAAAAAACGCCGAACTTTACGGCGACGGCGCTCTGCGCGACAAGGTGGCGTCCTTCCGCAAGATGTGCGCGTTCAGGTGCAACGAGCTGGCCGCCGAGAGCAATTCAAAGCTGCGTTCGCTCACGGGGCAGCTGAGCGCCCTCGCCGCCGAAAGGAAGAAGCTTGCCGCCGAGCGCGAACGCGAGTTTTCGCGGCTGGAGCGCGACCGCAAGACGGCGGCCTCAAAGCCCGGCAAGCTGGGTCTTCTTATGATATTCCCCGCCGTATTCTTCCTGCTCATGTTCGGCATAATGGGCTTCGCGCTCGAAGAGGAGATATTCTGGTACATGGCCGCCGGCATGACGGCTATGTGCCTGTTCGCGGGGCTGATGTCCTATTTCGGCATGAAGCACAACGTGTCTTCGGCGGCGGAGCGCATACCGCTCCACGAACGCAAACTCGAAGAGACCGACGCGCGGCTGGACGCCATGACTGCAGAGCGCGAAAAGCTGGAGCGCAGCGCGGACGAATGCAGACGCCGCGCCGAGGCCTTCAGAAACGTATTCAGAAACTGAACGCGGAGGCGTTATGGATAACCTCAACGTGACTATGCTCAACGACCAATTCAATATGTACTATGCCGCGGCGAAGCGCGCATACGAGGCGGGCAACGGAGCGCTGGCAAAGCGCAGCTACATGCTCGCCGCCGACACATTGTTAAAACTTGCGAAAGTGTCTTCGCCCAAGCTGAAGCAGGCCAGGCTCGAGCGGGCAAAGCGGCTTTTACAGATAGCCGACGGCATAGGCGCGGCGGTGGAGCGCAAGACCATCCCCGCAGGCAGCGACGACGATGAAGAGCAGGGCAGGGAGTGGGCCGCCGCCGAGGTGCCGGACGTGCATTTTTCGGACATAGCCGGCCTCGACGACGTAAAAAAGGCCATAACCGTGCGCATGATCAATCCCGTAAAGTATCCCGAAAAATACAAACTTTACAACAAAAAGTCGGGCGGCGGCGTGCTGCTGTTCGGCCCTCCCGGCACCGGCAAGACGATGATAGCCCGCGCCATAGCCTGCGAGGTGGGCGCAAAGTTCTACGTAATAAAGGGCTCGGACATAGTGAGCAAGTGGGTGGGCGAATCGGAGCGCAACATACAGTCGCTGTTCAAAACGGCGCGCGCCGACAAGCTCGCCATAATATTCATAGACGAAATGGACTCCCTGCTCGGCAGGCGCGGCGAAGACACGCACAACGACAGGCGCGTGAACGAGTTTCTGCAGCAGATAGACGGCTTTGCCGGCAAGGCGCCAAATCTTTTGCTGCTCGGCGCCACAAACCGTCCGTGGGATATCGACGGCGCCGCTCTCCGTCCGGGCAGGTTCTCGCAGAAGATATACGTCCCTCTGCCGGACGCCCCCGCGCGCGAATTCATGTTCAACAAGTCGCTCAAAGGCGCCCCCGTGGCGGACGACGTAAGCGTAGGGGAGCTGGTCTCTCTCACCGAAGGCTATTCGGGCGCAGATATAGAGGAGGTGTGCGACCGCGCCAAAGAGGATCCGCTGCTGCGCTCTATAAGCACCGATTCGGTTGTGCAGGTGGGCCGCGCCGACTTCCTTACTGCAATAAAGGCGGTGCCGCCCTCCGTCTCCGAAGAGGAGGTAAAGCGGTTCGAACGCTTCATCCAAACGGGCGAATGATCGCGGCATATTCCGCAGCCGATGCGGAAGGCAAATAGTGTATTCTGTTCTTTTGAAAGGTGAAATTTATGATGAAATGTCCCACTTGCGGCGGCGAGTGTGCTCTCGAACAGGACGGCGCCGTTCAGACGTGGCGCTGCACCTGCTGCGACAACGTGTATAAAGTGAACAGGGGAGAAGCTCTGCAGCCCGAAGCCCCCGTGCGCTCAGACCGCGGCGTAAAAGCCGCACAGCCGCCCCTCCGCGGCGCGAACGCGGCGCAGGCTACCGCCGCCCGAGGCGAGAAGAAGGAGCTGAGCGGCGATGAGATCTTTTCGCGCTGCATAGACAGCGTGGCCGAGGTGCGCGCCCGCCGCGGCAACACGGTATTTTCAGGCTCCGCCTATGCATTCAGGTCGGGATATGCCATAACCAACGCCCATGTGGTGGCGGAAGGCGGCAACCCTGCCGACAGGGTAGAGATGTTTGCCTGCGGCAGAAGTTTTACCGCCGATATAGTTGCGCTCGGCAGCCGCTATCCCGAAAAGGAGGATCTGGCGCTGCTCCGCCTTCACGGCGCGCCCGCGGCGTTCAGGTCCGTGCGCTTTGCCGACGTCGCCTCGCTCAAAAACGGTCAGGCGGTGTATGTGATAGGCAATTCGCTGGGCGGCGGCACGTGCATAACCGCGGGCATAATCTCCGATAAACGCCGCACGGTGGAGGGCAAGCCCAGGCTGATGACCGACTGCGCCGTCAATCGCGGCAACTCCGGCGGGCCTGTGTTCGATGCCTACGGCTGCGTCGTGGGCACGATAGTTTCCGTGACGACCACGGCGGAGGGCATGAACTATGCCATCCCCGCCGACGTCGTAAAAAAATTCATTTCGCGCACAGAGATCTGATTTCTGCTGTATGCACGCAGAAAAATCGCACAAAAACAGCGCCCCGCCGCGGCTATGCCGCGGCGGGGTTTCTGCTGTGTGCCCTTAAATGCGGCAGCGGCATATTATATCGGGTGGGAAACGCGCCGCACGGTGAAAACGGCCGCAAATTTATTTCACACAAATTTAACGGCAGGCCTATTGACAGTGCATGCGGGCGGTTATATAATATAGATGAAATTATTTAATAGCTAAAAATTATTAACGGCATTGTCGTATCCTGTCGACGGTGCGGGGAGGACTTATGGCTGAAAACGTTGCTACGAAAGAAGTTGCGGCAAACGACGACGAATTTGTAAAGTTTACCGACGTCTGTAAGCACTACAAGATGGGCGAAAATATAATTAAGGCGGCAAACGGCGTGAATTTCACCATCAGAAAGGGGGAATTCTGCGTAATAGTCGGCCCCTCTGGCGCGGGCAAGACCACCGTTCTGAACATGCTCGGCGGCATGGACAGCGTTACCTCGGGCGAGATCCTCGTCGACGGCGTGCGCGTGAGCGACTTCAAGGAAAAGCAGCTCACCGAATACCGCCGCTACGACGTGGGCTTCGTGTTCCAGTTCTACAACCTCATCCAGAACCTCACCGCGCTCGAAAACGTGGAGATCGCCTCGGAGATATGCCGCGACCCGCTCGACGCCGTGCAGACCCTGAAGGAGGTGGGGCTCGAGGACCGCATGACCAACTTCCCCGCCCAGCTTTCGGGCGGCGAACAGCAGAGGGTGTCCATCGCCCGCGCGATAGCAAAGAACCCAAAGCTGCTGCTCTGCGACGAGCCCACCGGCGCGCTTGACTACGAGACGGGCAAGAACATCTTAAAGCTGCTGCACGATGTCTGCCGCAACAACCACAAGACGGTAATAGTAATCACCCACAACTCCGCCATCACGCAGATGGCAGACAGGGTGATACACATAAAGAACGGCACCGTGGTGGGCGAAGAGGTGAACGCCGAACCCATGGACGTATCTCTGATAGAGTGGTAAGCGCCTCCGGCAACTAATCACCCATCGCGCTGCCTCCGGCAGCCCATCGCGCATAACTCATGACTATCGCTCTTTCCGCAGGTTGAATATGAAAAAATTCACTAAAAACATAGTCAAAGAATTCAAGAAGAGCTTCGGCAGGTTCCTCGCCATAATGGCTATAATCGCGCTCGGCGTGGGCTTTCTTATAGGCGTTTCGCAGGCCACGCCCGACATGAAGACTTCCATGTCCGGCTATCTGTACGCGGAAAACGCCTACGACGTCGACGTAAAGGCGACCTATGGACTCACCATGTCCGATATCGGCAGTATAGCCGCCGTCACAGACGACGACGGCGATGAGGTCGTGTCTGCGTATATGCCCGTCGTCACCAGCTCGGTCATGGCGTCCGTAGACGGTGCAAAGGAGAGCGCGGTCAACCTCATCGGCCTCGATTTTTCCGTCGTCACGGCGGAAAATGCCGAAGACAACGCAAATTACCTCAACCACCTCACCCTGCTCGAGGGCGAATTCCCGCACGAAGGCTACACCGATGCCGAAGGGAACGAGATCCCTCTTTCGCAGCAGGTGGTCGCCGAACGCCCCAACAACTATTTCGAGGACGTTGAAATCGGCGACAAGATCGTTATAGCAGACAATCTCGATACCGCCAACAGCACCTACGGCGACATCTATCCGCAGAGGGAGCTTACGGTGGTGGGCATAGTTTCATCGCCGGACTACTACTATAAGGACGGGCGCGAGGTCACCACCGTGGGCACGGGCGTCGTCAGCCTCGTGATCTACGGCAACTATTCGGTGAGCGCGCAGACCGACGAGGAGAACGGCGAAACGGTATATGTGGCCGACACCGAAAATAACGTATACGACCTGCACAAGTCGGCCGCCACGCCCTTCAGCGTGCTCAACATGGAACTGCTCGGCCCCATCCGCGGGGATACCGTGCTCTATACCGACCTGTGGGTGAGCATAAAGGGTGCGGAAGATCACGAACATTTTTACGCGGACTACAAGGATCACATAACGCAGAATGCGGAATATATCGCTTCGCGCGGCGACGAGATAAACGCCTCCGTCAACGCCGCCATAGAGGAGGCTGCGGGCAACCCCCTCGTAGGGTCGATGTTGCAGCCGATGGTCGGCGGGGCAGGCTGGTACGTTCTTGACAGGGCAAGCACCAACGTGAGCTACGTCAGCTACGACATGAACGTCGAAAAGGTGGAGGACATAGCGGGCATATTCCCCATATTCTTCATAGTGGTCGCGGCGCTCGTTGCGCTCACCTCGATGACAAAGATGGTCGAAGAGGACCGCATGCAGATAGGCACGCTCAAGGCGCTGGGGTATAACGAGGGCACCATAATGTCCAAATACCTCATCTATTGTTCGCTGGCGTGCATCATCGGCGTGGTGGTGGGCATCCTGCTCGGCTTCTCGATAATGCCGACGATATTCTGGAACGCCTACAAAACGATGTATTACCTGCCGTCGCTCTATCTCGGTTTCTCGTGGTGGCTGGCGCTGGCGGTGGTATTCGGCTCGCTGGCGCTCACAATAGCGGTCACGGTGTTTGCCTGCCGCACCACCACAAAGGAAAAGCCCTCCGTGCTCATGCAGCCCAAGGCCCCCAAGCCCGGCAAACGCATACTGCTCGAACGCTGTACTCCCGTGTGGAAGCGCATAAAGTTCAAGTGGAAGGCCACCATCCGCAACATATTCCGCTATAAAAAGAACATGGTGCTCACCATAATCTCCGTGCTCGGCTGCACGGCGCTGATGCTCACCGGCTTCGGCCTGGGAGACAGCGTGGAGCAGGTGACGACGGAACAGTACGGCGACATCATGTTCTACGACACGATAATCACCCACACTTCCTCGCAGGAAGGCGGCGGAGAACTCGAAAGCTACCTTTCGGAGGCCGGCGAGGAAAACTACCTCGACGTCTACTCGGAAAACGGCCAGCTCGAAACAGGCGATTCCTCGCGCGAGTCGGTGGATATGTACCTTGTGGAAAGCGAGCGGTTCTCCGACTTCGTAAGCCTGCACTACCGCCGCTCCGGCAATGCGATAGACGTTGAGCGCGAAGGAATAATAATCCCCGAAAACATTGCCATAGTCTACGACCTCGAAGCGGGCGACAAGGTCACCTACGTCACCGCGGACAGAGTTTCGCTCGAGCTTGAAATTTCCGCCGTGTGCGAAAATTACACCGGATCTGTCGTGTATATGAGCGGCGATAATTTCCGCAGCGCGGTTGAGGCGGCTGGCGGCACTGCCGATACCTCGCCGAACACCTACCTCGTGAAATACGGCTACGGCAGCGACGAGGCGGCAATGAATGCCGATGCAGAAGATCTGCTCTCCGATATGTCGGTGACGGGCGTGGAGTTCGCCTATACTACCATCCGCTCGTTCGACGCACTCAACGAGACGATGAGCTTCGTCATTCTCATTCTCGTCGTGTCGGCGGGCGCCCTTGCGGCGATAGTGCTGTATAACCTCACCAATATAAATATCGACGAGCGCCGCAAGGAGATAGCCACGCTGCGCGTGCTCGGCTACACCAGGTGGGAGGTGGCGGGCTATATCTACCGCGAAAGCGCCATACTTACCATAGTCGGCGCGCTGTTCGGCCTTCTGGGCGGCTGGCTGCTGCACATGTTCATAGCGGGCAGGGTAAACAGCGTGCTCATGATGTTCGTGCCCAAGATACTGCCTTTGAGTTTCCTGTGGTCGTTCATCATAACGCTCGGCTTTGCCGTTGTGGTATATGCGTTCATGCTGATAAAGCTGAACAGGATAGATATGGCCGAATCCCTCAAATCCAACGAATGATCCGGGTTGTAAGCACGGGAAGAAGATATGGATAAAATATCGTTGCGCGAGGCTTTCATAGCCCAGCTGTGGCGCATGTATAAACTTGATATAATGCTGTATCTGCGCGAATTTCTGGTCGGTGAGACGGCGGCGCTGGAATACATTGCCACGCAGCCTGCGCCGTGCACGCCTTCGGAGATAAGCGATTCGATGCGCGTCAGCCGCGCGCGCACTGCAAACGTGCTGCGCTCCCTGCGCGAAAAGGGGTACGTGGATATGCGCACCGACGAGGACGACAGGCGCAGAGTGAACGTCACGGTTACCGACGAGGGCCTGAAATGCCTTGCCGAAAAACATGAGTTCCTTGCCGATTACTTCGATATGTATATCGGGGAGATAGGCGAAGAGAATGCGGGCAGGATGACGGAGCTTTTGAAACTTACGGCCGACTGCGCCCCGTCGCTCATGGAGCGCATAATGCGGGAAAGGAAGGCATAAAAACGGGGGCGCGGTTTTCAAAGCCGCGCCCTCTGGTCTTTATCTGTGCGCACGCTCTACGCGGTCGTCGGACGAAAGGCGGAGTCCGTGCCCCGTTATGATGGGGGAGATTATCAGCCAGATCGCCGCAACCGCGATTATTACATACAGCGCAATGGCGCCCGCAGTGCGGGGGCCGGCAAATATCCAGCTCACAAGATTGAAGTCGAATATGCCGTAGAGGCCCCAGTTGAGCGCGCCTATAATGCACAGAATATAGGCAATAAAGTTGGCAATTATCATAAACCACTCTCCTTGCAAATAAGTATGGCGCAAACTCGCCTTATTATGCGCCGCGCGTGTTGCAATCGCGCATGAACTGTGGTAAACTAAGAGTATGGAAGAAAAAAACGACGGCCTTACCGAAAAAAAACTTGCCCTTTTAACGGGTCGCGACTTCTGGAATTCCAACGCATGCGAAGAGATGGGCATACCATCAGTGCGCTTCTCCGACGGCCCCCACGGCCTGCGAGTCCAGGCGGAACAGGCTTCCGACAACCTCGGGCTGGAGGGCGCCGTGCCCGCCACCTGTTTCCCCACGCTTGCGGCGCTGGGCTGCTCGTGGGATGCGGAACTTGCCCGCGGCATGGGCGAACGCCTCGGCGAGGAGGCGGCGGGCTTCGGCGTGAACGTGCTGCTCGGCCCCGGCGTCAACTTAAAGCGCAATCCGCTGTGCGGCAGGAACTTCGAATACCTTTCGGAGGACGAGTTGCTCGCGGGAACGCTTGCGGCGGAATATATCCGCGGCGTGCAGAGCAAGGGCGTTGCATGCTGCGTAAAGCACTTTGCCGTAAACAGCCGCGAGTTCGCGCGCACGGTGGTCTCCTCCGAGGTCTCCGAACGCGCCCTGCGCGAGGTGTACCTCGCCCCGTTCGAGCGCGCCGTAAAGGCGGGAGCAGGCGCCGTGATGACGGCATATAACAGGGTGAACGGCGTGTACTGTTCGCAAAACGAACAGCTTATAACGGGCATACTGCGCGGCGAATGGGGATTCGACGGCATAGTCGTCTCCGACTGGACGGGCACATACGACCGCGCCGCGGGCGTGCGCGCGGGTGAGGACATCGAGATGCCCTCGTGCAGGTTCACCGTCGACGAGCTTAAAAAGGCGATAGCCGAAGGCAGGCTCGCCGAGGCGGAGGCCGACGCCTGCGCAGAGCGCATCGGTCGCTTTGCGTGCAGGTACGCAAATACCGGGCGGCGCGTCTTCGACCCCGCCGAACACCTCGCGTTCGCGCGTGAGGCTGCAAAAAAGTGTGCGGTGCTGCTCAAAAACGAGGGCGCGCTGCCTATAAATAAGGGTGCCTCCGTGGCGGTGCTCGGCGCGCTTGCCGAGCGGCCGCATATCCAGGGCGGCGGCTCTTCGCACGTAAACGCGCAGGTGGTGGACGACATCGTTCACTGCCTCAGCGAAAAGTTCGTGGTCACGGCGTGCGCCGAAGGCTACCGGACCGACGGCAGACCCTCGAAGCGCCTGCTTGAAAGGGCGCTTGCCGCCGCAAAGACGGCGGAACACGTGGTGCTGTTCATGGGGCTTACCGAAAACGACGACGCCGAGGGCGGCGACAGGAAGGACATGTTCCTGCCCGAATGCCAGACCGCCCTGCTCAACGCCCTTGCCGCCGCGGGCATACGCCCTGCGGTGGTTCTGTGCGCGGGTTCTGCGGTAGATACCTCGTGGGACGGGCTGTGCTCGGCGGTGCTCTATCTTCCGCTCACGGGCGCGGGTACGGGCGGCGCGCTCGCCGACCTTCTGTGCGGCGACAGCGTGCCCTGCGGCAAACTCGCCCAGACATTCCCGCTGCGTTACGAGGACGTTGCCTGCGCGCAGAGCTACTCAAAAGACCCCTATATATGCCGCCACAAAGAGGATATCTTCGTGGGCTACCGCTGGTTCGACGCGGCTGGACTGCCCGTAAAATATCCGTTCGGCCACGGGCTTTCCTATGCCTCGTTCGAATATTCCCGCCTCTCCGCAACCGAGAGCGGCGTGGCGTTCAGGGTAAAGAATACCGGCGGAGTTGCCGCCACCGAGGTGGCACAGGTGTATGTGTCGCAGCCGGACAGCGGACATGCGGTGGCCGTGCGCAAACTGCTCGGCTTTGCAAAGGTCACGCTGGCCCCGGGCGAGGAACAGGCGGTATTCGTGCCGATCGACAGGCAGGCGCTGGCCATTTACAGCGAAGAGGACGGCGGGTTCGTCACCTACGCGGGCAGATACGGCATAGCCGTGGGTTCGTCCTCGCGCGATCTGCGCCTGCACGGAGAGATGAATGTAAACGGCGCGCAGCCTCTGCGCCCGGGCGAGGGAGCGGAGCAGCGCCGCAGGATAATAATGCAGGTAAAGAGCGACACCCCCTCCGCCCCCGCAAAGGAGCGCGGCAGGATAACGGTGAACATGTACACTCCGCTGACCGACTTGAAGCGCGCGCGCGGGCTGTGCGGCAGGCTGATATACCGCATAGCCGATATGTACTGCACATCCAAAAAACAGACGGCTCTGCTCACATTCAGGTACCTGACCGTGCGTTCGGCCATGCAGTTCGCGCAGTTCAACCTCGCGCAGGCGCACGGCTTCATCGATATATGCAACGGCAGGTTCTTCAAAGGCCTCAAAAAGATAATTACCAAGCGGGAGGAATAGCATGAGGGCTGCAATATACGGCGCCGGCGCCATGGGCACGGTGCTCGGCGCCTACATAACCAAAAACGGCGGGCAGATAGACCTTGTCTCGCGCAATAAAGAGCACATCGCCGCGCTGAGATCGGGCGGCGCGCACATCTGCGGCGAGGCGGACTTCACCGTGCCCGTGAGCGCGCTGTTGCCCGAAGAGATGGAGGGCAGGTACGATATTATCCTGCTGATGACAAAGCAGCGGGGCAACGGGGATATCCTCCGCTTCCTGCTGCCGCACATCGCAGAGGGCGGCATGGTGTGCACAATGCAGAACGGCCTGCCCGAACCCTCGGTGGCGGACGTCGTCGGCGAAGAGCGCTGCTGCGGCTGCGCCGTCTCGTGGGGAGCGACATTCCTGGGCAGGGGCGAAGCACGCCTGACCACAAGGACGGATGCGCTGGAATTCGCGTTGGGCACGCTCTATCGCAACGGCGAAAAGCTGGGCGCGGTGGCAGATCTGCTCTCGCTCATGGGCAAGGTCACGGTGGAGGATAATTTCATCGGCGCGCGCTGGTCTAAGCTCACCATAAACTGCGCCTTTTCGGGCGTTTCGGCGCTCACGGGCTACACCTTCGGCCAGATCTGCGACGACAGGTATGCCCGCAAAGTTGCCCAGGCGGTGCTCAAAGAGTGCTTCGACGTGGCTGTGGCGTGCGGCATAAAGCCCGCCCCGGTGCAGGGGCACAACGTCGCCGCCATACTCGGCTACCGCGGTGCGTTCAAAAAGTGGCTGTCATACCACATAATTCCCGTGGCGATGAAAAAGCACCGCGAAATAATCTCGGGCATGTACTGCGACCTCAGCGCGGGCAGGCCGTGCGAGATAGATTTCATAAACGGCGTCGCGGCGGACTACGGCAGAAGGGTGTGCCGCCCCGCTACGCTCAACGAGCTCATCGTCTCCTCCGTGCACGAGATAGAGCGCGGCGAGCGGGCGATAACTCCCGATAATCTCAAAATATTCGAAAAATACGTATAAATTTTCATAATAAGGGGTAAATCACACGGGTATATGCTTGCAAAAGGCGTATCGCGGTGTTATAATCTGTATAATTATACAGTTGCCCCGAAGGGGTATCATGGAGGACATATTCTATCCTTCGGCAGACGGTAAACACACCGTTCATGCCGTGATATGGCGGCCCGAGGGCAGACCGCGGGCGGTATTGCAGATAATACACGGGATGGAGGAGTACGCCGCGCGCTACGACGGCTTTGCCCGTGCCGCGGCGGAATGCGGCATACTCGTGTGCGCAGAGGATCACCTCGGCCACGGGCTCACCGCAGGCGAGGGCGAACTCGGGCACTTCCCCAAGGGCGGCGAAGAGCTGGTGCTCGCCGATATCCGCACTCTCACTCTCAAAGCAAAGGAGCTTGCGCCCGGCGCGCCGGTGATCATAATGGGGCACAGCATGGGCTCGTTCTTCTGCCGCGTATATATCTCCCGCTTCGGGCGGGAGCTTGCGGGTGCCGTGATAATGGGCACGGGCTATAAGGGCGCGCTCACCCTGGGCGCGGGCAAGCTGGTCAGCGGGCTGCTCGGCGGGTTGCGCGGCCGCGGCAAAAGGAGCGGGCTGGTGCAAAAACTTGCTTTCGGCGCCTACAACAGGCGCTTTGCGCCCGAAAGGACGCCCTGCGACTGGCTCTCCGCCGACGAGGGCAACGTGGACAGGTACATCGCCGACGGACTGTGCGGCTTCGGCTTTACTTACGGCGGCTATTCGGGGCTGTTTGCCATAATGGCAAAGGCGTGCGCCAAAAAGACGTTTTTCTCGACGCCGCAGGAGCTGCCTCTTTACATCGTCTCGGGCGGGGACGACCCCGTGGGCGACTACGGCAGGGGCGTGCGCAAGGTGTGCGACATGTATAAAAGTGCGGGGCTCGAACCGCGGCTCAAGCTGTATGAGGGCGCCCGCCACGAGATACTCAACGATTTTTGCAGGGAGGAGGCGACGGCCGACCTGCTCGCATTCATCGATGACTGCATCGGCTGACCGCGCATACGAGGCTTATACATGGTTGAAAGATGGAAAATAACTATACCTCAGCTCACGGGCGGGCGCACGCGCAGGGCGTACGTGTATCTGCCCACGGGATATGAGGAGGGCGACGGGCGCTATCCCGTCATGTATATGTTCGACGGGCACAACCTGTTTTCCGACGAGGAGGCCGCTTTCGGCAAGAGCTGGGGGCTTTCGGACTACCTCGACTACACCGACACGCAGCTCATAATCGCTGCGGTGGAGTGCGATACGGTGGGCAACGGCAGGCTGGAGGAGTATTCTCCTCTGAACTTCACCCTGCCCGACGGCACCTTTATCCGCGGCAGGGGCAAAAAATACATGGACTGGCTGGTGGGCGAATTCAAGCCCTTCATCGACGCCGGTTTCCGCACCCTGCCCGACAGGCTGAATACCGCGATAGGCGGCAGCTCGATGGGCGGGCTGATGACGCTGTATGCGCTGGCCGCGTACGGCAAATATTTTTCGCGCGGGGCGGCGCTCTCGCCCAGCTTGTGGGTGGGCGGCGGCATCCCGCCGTTTTTGCAGCGGGCGAAGTTCGGCAGACCCACGCAGCTGTACATGGACTACGGCAGCCGCGAATTTGCCAATCACGAAGGGCAGCGCGCGCTGTTCGCGCACATAACGGGCGACCTGATAAGAAAGGGTGTGTTCGTCACCTCGCGCATAGTGCCCTACGGCACCCACAGCGAGGCCTCGTGGGAAAAGCAGGTGCCGGTGTTCATGCGCGTGCTCGGATTCTGATGCGTTCGCCGCACAGGCACCGTATTTGATTTATGCAATAACTTTCTGGCGGGGATATCATGGAAATTTCCTACGGAAAATTTTATAGCGGCAGCCTGGGCAGGGACATGGAATACAAGGTCTACGGCACAAGGGGCAAGCCGGTGCTCATAATCCCCTGCCAGTGCGGGCGGTTTTACGAGTTCGAGGACCTCGGCATGCTCAAAGTGTATGCGCCATACATCCATTCGGGCCGCATACAGGTGTTCACTGTGGACAGCCCCGACGGCGAATCGCTGTTTGCCAAAGGCGACCCGCGCGCCCGCACCGAACGCTACGAGGCGTGGATAAACTACGCCGTGCGCGAGGCCGTCCCGCACTTCTCCGATATAAACATGCGCGCAAACGGCTGGCGCATACGCTTCATGGTGTGCGGCCTCAGCCTGGGTGCGCTGCACGCCGCCAACCTGTTTTTCCGCTTTCCCGAACAGTTCGACGCGCTCATGTGCCTGAGCGGGATATATTCGATGGAGTACATCTTCGGCGATTATCACGACGACATAACTTACAACAATTCGCCTCAGCAGTTCATTGCGGGGATGCCCGCAGACCACCCCTATATCGCGCAATACAATGCCCGCCGCATAGTGCTGTGCGTGGGCCGCGGCGCCTGGGAGAACGAGACGCTGGAAAGCACTCTGTGTTTTGCGCGCGTGCTCAAAAAAAAGGGCATTGAGGCGTGGGCGGACATCTGGGGCGTCGACAGCCGCCACGACTGGGACTGGTGGTCCGCGCAGGCATCTTATTTCCTGCCGCGGCTGCTCGATTATTAAAAGGGCGGCATGTATGCCGTATTCAATGCGATAACGGCGCCTCAGAGGCGCCTTTTCGGGAGAAAAAATATGAAAAATTTTATCTTTGTTTCGCCTAACTTTCCCACCAACTATTACAGGTTCTGCCGCGAGCTTCTTAAAAACGGCTTCAACGTGCTGGGCATAGGCGACTGCCCCTACGAGGCGCTTGCACCCGAAGTGAAGGACAGCCTCACCGAATATTACAGGGTGAGCACGCTGGAAAATTACGACGAGGTCTACCGCGGCGCGGCATACTATGCGTTCAGGTACGGCAAGATCGATTTTATCGAAAGCAACAACGAATACTGGCTGGAACAGGACGCGCGGCTGCGCACCGACTTCAATGTGAACAGCGGCTTCCATACGGCGGACATGCCGCGCGTGAAGCGCAAGTCGCGCATGAAAGAGTACTACAAAAAGGCGGGCGTCGTAACTGCGGCGTACTGCATGGCTGACGACTTGGAAACGTGCAGGAAGTTCATTTCCGAATACGGATATCCCGTAATAGTCAAGCCCGACAACGGCGTGGGCGCCAACGACACTTTCAGGCTGGGCTGCAATGCCGACCTCGAAGAGTTCTTTGCGGTAAAACCGCCCGTCGATTATATAATGGAGGAATATGTCGAGGCGGAGGTCAACTCCTACGACGCCGTCATAGACAGCCGCGGCGAGCCGCTGTTCGAAACGGGCAACGTCACGCCGTTCTCCATAATGGACATCGTAAACAACAACGACAACAGCATCTACTATATCGTGAACGAGCTTGCGGCCGACGTGCGCGACGCGGGCAGGCGCACGGTAAAGGCGTTCGGCGTAAAGAGCCGCTTCGTCCACTTTGAATTTTTCCGCCTTGCAAAGGATCAGCGCCTCGGCAAAAAGGGCGACGTGGTGGCGCTCGAGGTCAACATGCGTCCCTGCGGCGGCTTTACTCCCGACATGATGAACTACGCCAACAGCACCGACGTATACAAGATCTGGGCGGACATGATAGCTTACGACAGCACTCTCGTGACCACGGGCGAAAGGTATTTCTGCGCCTTTGCTGGCCGCCGCGACGGCAAGCCGTTCTTCTATTCCGATGAGCAGATCGCCCGCAGATATGCCGAAAACATAAAGGTCGCAGACCGCATTCCGTACGCGCTTTCGGCGGCAATGGGCAACACCTTTTTCATCGCCGTGTTCCGCACCGAACAGAAGATGGACGAATTTTACCGCGACGTGCTTCAGACTTACTGAAGTTCTGCAACAGTCGCAAAATATGAACGCCGCGCCCTGCGGCGCGCTTTAAGCGCGCCGCAGGGCGCTTATTTTTTGCGTGAACGGCTTTCGGGCGCAAAGCCGGTGTTCTAAATTCTGCGCGTGCAAAATAGATTATTGTATAAAAATTTGCGGAGGACGATGATGCCCGATAATATTTTTGAAGATCTGAAGGCCCGCATGGGCGGGGCGCCCGTGGGCGTCTGCGGCGAGGACGCCGAGGGCGCCGTTGCCGCGATTGCTCCGTTTGCGGGCGGACTGTTGCTGCGCCCGCTTTCGCCCGAATGCGGCGCCGTGGTGTGCATAGGCGGGCGGCCGGATATAGGCGAGCTTGCCGCGGGCAGGCCGTGCGCGGTCGTGTGCCCGCAGGACTGTTCCGAAGAGTACGGCTGCGCCTGGCTGCCGCAGGAGGAATGGAGCGAAGAGTCTGCCGTAAGGCTGTTCCGTGCGCTTGCGGGGGAGTTCCCCGTGCGCATCATAGGCGTCGATATCCCGGGCTGGATGCGCTTTCTGCCGGAGGACAATTCGGCCGTATCGGAGCTTGTTTCAAAGCTCTCCGCCGCCGTGCAGGGCGTGCAGAGGATGAAAGACGTGCAAAAACTTGCCGCATTTGCCGGCGGGTGTTCCTTCTGGCAGCCCGAAGTTCAGGTATATTCCGACTTTGTTACGGGCGAAGTCAGGCTTACCTGTGCGGCGAGGGAGGGGATATTCTTTGCCATGCTCTCCGAGATCGCCGGCGAGCAGATAGACGGCGAATATACCCTGATGAAGTATATAAGTTCGGCTTCGGAAGCTATGCGAGGCTATGCAAAGGTGCGCGACGCGCTCGACTGCGCCCGCGTGAACGGCTACGGCATAGTCGGCCCCGACGACGGCGACATGGCCTACGAACAGCCGCAGGCGGTGCGGCAGGGCAATTCCGTGGGCATAAAGCTCAGGGCCTCCGCGCCAGCCTATCATGTGATAAGGGTGGACGTCTCCGGGGAGGTCTGTCCGATAATGGGTGATGCGTCGCAGAGCGAGGGACTGGTGAAGAACATGATGGACGGTTTTGCCGGCGACCCCGAGCAGATGTGGAACACCGACGTGTTCGGCAAGTCGCTGCGCGACATGGTGCGCGATGGGCTGGTGTCCAAGGTCAGCTCCATTCAGGAGGAGACCCGCTCCAAGCTGCGCAAGGCAGTCACCCGCATGGTGAACGAAGGCAAGGGCGGCGTGATCTGTATTATTTTGTAGTATGCCTCGCGGCGCACGCATTTTTCAGGCATGCGCCGCGCTTCATGTGCCGCTTATCGGAATATAGGGCTTATGCCATATGTTGCGCCGGGCATATGTGCGGGGCAATATATGCATGCGGCCACGGTTTGCGCCCGCGGCATATGCGGCGCGGGACATATGCGCCGCAACGAAAACAAAACAGGGGCGCCGCCGCGGAAATTACCGCGGCGGCGCCCCTTCTGCCCTTTAGGGAGCCATATATCCTTTATTCGCCCGCAAACTGCGAGTTGTAAAGTTTTGCGTAGAAGCCGTCCCCGGCTATCAGCTCGTCGTGCGTGCCCTGTTCGATTATGTTGCCATCGTTCATCACGAGTATGAGGTCGGCGTTCTTTATGGTGGAGAGCCTGTGCGCTATCACGAAGCTCGTTCTGCCGCGCGTCAGGTTATCCATCGCCGTCTGTATTATCTCCTCCGTGCGCGTATCCACGTTGGAGGTGGCCTCGTCGAGGATGAGCATGGGAGCGTTCTCTATCATGGCGCGCGCTATGGTTATCAGCTGTTTCTGTCCGCCCGATATCTCGTCGCCGTTTTCCACGTAGTGGTCAAGTCCGCCCGGCTGGGTGGCGATGTAGTGCGTTATGCCCGCGGCGTCGCACGCCTTTTTAAGCTCCTCGTCGGTGGCGTCCTTGGAATATACTATGTTTTCGCGCAGCGTGCCTTCGAACATCCAGGTGTCCTGCAACACCATTCCGAACAGGTCGTGCACCTCTGCGCGCGGCATATCCTTTACGGAAACGCCGTCGATGAGTATGTCGCCGCTGTTCACCTCGTAAAAGCGCATCAGCAGGTTTACCATCGTCGTCTTGCCCGCGCCGGTGGGGCCGACTATCGCCACTTTCCAGCCGGGCTGCACCTTTGCGGAGAAATCGGGGATTATCACGCGGCTGTCGTCGTAGCCGAAGCGCACGTGCCTGAATTCCACCTCGCCGCGCACCTGTCCGGTCAGCTTGTATTGCTTGCCCGTCTCGTCGGAAAGTTCCTCCTCTTCGAGGAATTCGAATACCCTGCCGCTGGCGGCCGCCGCGCTCTGCAACACGTTTGCCGCCTGCGCTATCTGCGAAAGGGGGCTCTGGAACAGGTTCACGTACACGAGGAACGCCGAAAGAGTGCCGAACGTCACCCCGCTTAAAGGATCGCTTATCATTATGCCCGCGACCACGCATACGGCGGCGTAGGCGAAGTAGGAGATGAATGTCATTGCCGGCTGCATTATGCCCGAAAGCGCCTGCGAAAGGAATGTGGCCTTTTTAAGGCGGGCGTTGCTCGCTTCAAAGTCTTCGCCGGTGCGCCCTTCGGCGTTGAACGCCTTTATTACCAGCTGACCCGAATAGTTTTCCTCTACCTTGCCGTTGAGCACGGCGAGTTCGTCCTGCTGCCTTCTGAACTGCGGCTGCGAAAACTTCATTATCACGAGCAGCAGCACAGCCATAAAGGGCACTATTATCAGCACCGTAAGCGCCAGCTGCCAGCTTGTCACGAACATGGCTATCAGCACGCCGGTCAGCAGGAATGCCGACTGCACTACCATCGTCACCGCCTGCTGCATGGAATTGCCTATGGTGTCCACGTCGTTGGTCACGCGCGACAGGGTGTCGCCGTAGGGGTGGGCGTCGAAGTATTTCAGCGGCACGCGGTTTATCTTTTCGGATATCTCGGTGCGCAGGCTCTTGCTCATCTTCTGCGACACCGTGGTCATTATAAAGCCCGAAACGTAGGTGCACAGCGCGTTGCATACATAGAAAACTATCAGTATCACGGCAAACCTGCCCAGCTCGCCCATGTCTATCGGGCTGCCGCCGAAACTTGCCGTTATCACGTTCACCAGGTCGGAAAGTACCTGCGGCGCGAATATGGAGATCACCGCGGAGGCCGCAGTGAACACCAGCGAAATTACTATGGGCAGGTAATAGGGCCGCATGAATATTATCAGCCGCTTTATATTCTTTACGAATTCGCCCTTTTTAAGCTGTACGGCGGCGTTCATTCTCGCTCTCATAATCCAAGCTCCTCCTTCGAAAGCTGCGAAAGGGCTATCTCTCTGTAAACGTCGCAGTTTTCAAGCAGCTCTCTGTGCGTGCCCTCGCCCACGGCCTTGCCATTGTCGAGCACTATTATCTTGTCGGCGTCCATTATGGTGCCTATCCGCTGGGCGACTATAAGGTTGGTCACGCCTGCAAGATGCTCTTTAAGGTTGGCGCGCACCTGCTTGTCGGTGCGGTAGTCGAGCGCGGAAAAGCTGTCGTCGAATATCATTATCTCGGGCCTGGTGGCAACGGCGCGCGCGATCGAAAGCCTCTGCTTCTGCCCGCCCGAAACGTTCTTGCCGCCTTGCGCTATGTGGCTGTCGTAGCCGTTCTCCATCTCGCCTATGAACCCGTCTGCCTCGGCGATCTTCGCCGCCTCTTCGATCTCTTGGCGGTCTGCCTTGCCGCCGAAGGCTATGTTCTCGGCAACGGTGCCGCTGAACAGCACGCCCTTCTGCGGGACGTAGCCTATCTTGTCGCGCAGGGTAGACTGTTTCAGCTCCTTCACGTTCACGCCGTCCACAAGCACTTCGCCTTCGGTGGCGTCGTAAAAGCGGGGCACAAGGTTTATAAGGGTGGACTTGCCGCTGCCGGTGCTGCCTATGAAGGCTATCGTCTGTCCCTTTTCGGCGCGGAAGGATATGTGTTCGAACACGTCGGCGTCTGCGTCGGGATAGCGGAAGCTCACGTCCCTGAATTCCACCGTGCCGCACTCCTTCACCGGCGTCTCCGTTTCGGGATCCTTTACCGAAAGCTCTGTTTCAAGCACTTCGTTTATGCGCTTTGCGGCAACGGAGGCGCGGGGCAGCAGTATGAGCATCATCAGCATCATCAGAAACGCCATTATCACCTGCGAGGCGAGCGTCATGAAACTTACTATCGTCTGGTATTCTATTTCGCCCGCGTTCATCAGCGAGGCGCCTATCCAGTATATCGCCAGCGTAAGCCCGTTCATGACCAGCATCATTATCGGGCTCATCAGCGCAAGCAGTCTGCCCGTGAACAGCTGAGTGCCCGTAAATTCTGTGTTGGCCTTCTCGAACTTGTTCTGCTGGTAGTCCTCGGCGTTGTATGCGCGCACCACGCGTATGCCGGTGAGGTTTTCGCGCGTCACGCCGTTCAGCCTGTCGGTAAGTTTCTGCATCAGTCTGAATTTGGGCATTACCAGAAGCATCACCGCGGCTATGCACACCACGAGCACTATCACCGCCACGGCGGTGGCCGCGGTCAGTTCCCCGCTCGAGGCGTTTATCTTGCATATCGCCCATATCGCCATTATCGGCGCGTATATCAGCATGCGCAGCGTCATCACGTTGGCCATGTGCACCTGCTGTATGTCGTTGGTGGTGCGCGTTATCAGGGAGGGGGTGGAGAACCTGTTCACTTCGGCTATGGAAAAACTCTCCACCTTGGCATATACCTTGCCGCGCAGCGTGGCCGAAAGGTCGCTCGACACCTTTGCCGCGGCAAAGCACACCGCCGCCTGGCACAGCGCCGTGCACACGGCAAACGCCAGCATTATTCCGCCCTCGCGCCAGATGTCGCCCACCGTTGCGCCGGGCACGCCCGCGCTGACCGCCCGGATCGCCCCCACTATGTCGGAGATCTTGTCGGTCAGCTCCATGGTAAAGAATACCTGCGCCACGGTTATGCCCACTATCAGCGCCACTATCAGCCAGTCTGCGGCTTTAAGCTTTTTATACAGCTTAAACATCGGCGCCGCCTTCTTCGCAGTACTCTTCAAGCGAGCTTAAAATTTTTTCGGTAATGGCGAAGTAGGTCTCCAGTTCATCGTCTCCGAGTTCGCCGAGCGCCCTTCCCAGCCCTTCGAGCATCACGTCGCGCTGGTCGGCAAGCACGGCGTTGCCCTGTTCGGTTATTATTATGCTCACCGAGCGCCCTTCCTTCACGCGCTCTATAAGCCCCTGCTGTTCGATGGGTGTCAGCAGCCTGCTCACGTTGGGCAGGGCAAGCCCCGTTATGTGCGCTATCTCCGAAACGGTGGCGGGCCTGCCTATGCGCGACTGATATTCGCTCAGGCTGCTCAGCACCAGAAAGGTCTTGCCATTGTCGTCCGAACGCATCCTGCTCTTGCGCACGCAGTCCTTCATCCTTAAAAGCAGCGGAAGCGCGCGTTCCATACGCTCCTTGTCGTTCATTGAATAGTCCTCCTTCAACAAAATAGTTATCATTTGATAATCATCTATGATTTTAATCCTGCCCGCATGCGCTGTCAACAAAATGGCGGCACCCGATAATTATATTCCGCAACTTTTCATTTAGTTCACTTTTCTGTCATACGCAACAAAAATCTTGCCCGCATGCGCAAAAATCGCGGCATTACGGCGTAAAAAACTCCCTGCGGGGGATCCGCAGGGAGGTGGATGTCACTTTTCCCCGTCCTTCGCGCGCAGAAGGGCAAGGTATTCGCTGTACTGCTGTTCGGTGAGCTTTGGTATTTTTTTCTTTTTGCGAGCCATAAAAAACGACCTCCGTGCTTTTTTTGTAATTATGCGCGGAGGTCGCGGGTTTTATTCGGTGATTGCGTATTATGCCGTCATACGGCGCGCACGCGCAGCACGCCTTCGACGGCCCTTATCTCGGCTATCGTCTTTTCCGCAACGGCGCCGTCTATCTCCAGTATGGAGCAGGCGTATTCGCCGCGGCTGGAGCTTGCCATGTGCGCGATGTTTATGCCCTGCCCGGAGATGGCGGAAGTGAACTTGGTTATTATGTTCTTTACGTTGCGGTGCAGTATGCACACGCGTCCCTTCTCCTCGTCGCGCGCAAGGTATACGGAGGGGTAGTTCACGCTGTTGGTTCTATTGCCGTTTTCGATGTAATCGACCAGCTCGTGCGCCGCCATCACCGCGCAGTTGTCCTCCGCCTCGGGCGTGCTCGCGCCCAGGTGCGGCACGCAGATGCAGTTCTTCACGCCTATCAGCTCGTCGCTGGGGAAGTCGGTTATGTACCTGCCCACTTTCCCGCTCTCGAGCGCGGCTATCATGTCGGCGGTGTTCACCAGCTCTCCGCGGCTGTTGTTTATTATCACCACGCCGTCCTTCATGGCGGCTATCGACTTGGCGTTTATCATGCCGCGCGTGTCGCCGTTGAGCGGAAGATGCAGCGTTATGAAGTCCGCTTTCTTATATATATCGTCGCGCTCGGGCACTATGTTTATGTGCGGCGAAAGCGCAAGCGCGTTCATGGTGGAGAGGTAGGGGTCGGTGCCCATGACCTCCATGTTCAGCCCGTAAGCGGCGTTTGCCACCGCCACGCCTATCGCGCCCAGGCCGATGACGCCCAGCATCTTGCCGGTTATCTCGTGGCCGACGAACTTCGACTTGCCCTTTTCAACCAGCTTGCCCACAAGCTCGCCCTCGCCTTTCAGCGTCTTTACCCAGTCGATGGCCTCGGTTATCTTTCTGCCTCCCAGGAACAGTTCGCAGATCACGAGTTCCTTAACTGCGTTGGCGTTGGCGCCGGGGGTGTTGAACACCACTATGCCCTTTTCTGCGTAGTCCGCAACGGGTATGTTGTTGGTGCCCGCGCCCGCGCGTGCGACCGCCACGAGGTTTTCGCCCGGCTTGTAATCCGCCATCTGCGCGGAGCGCACCATTATGCCGTCGGGGTCTTCGCAGCTGTCGCTGTAACCGTATCCGGCGAATATGGCGTCGGCAAGCGGGCTTATCGCGTTCAGTTTAAGTATCTTTCTGGTCTTTGACATTATATGTTCCCCCTTACTTGTTTTCCTGTTCGAATTTCTTCATGAACTCTATCAGCGCCTTTACGCCTTCGAGCGGCATGGCGTTGTATATCGAAGCCCTCATGCCTCCCACCAGTCTGTGGCCTTTAAGCGAAACGAGGTCGGCCTTCTTGGCCTCGGCTATGAACTTTGCGTCCAGCTCGGCGGAGGGGGTGACGAAGGGCACGTTCATTATCGAGCGGTACTGCCTTTCCACGTTGTTTCTGAACAGCGAGGAGTTGTCGATGAAGTCGTACAGCAGCCCCGCCTTGTATTCGTCGGCTTCGTTCATGGCCTTCACGCCGCCCTTTGCCTTCAGGTCGCGCAGCACGAGGTCTGCCATGTATATCGAAAAACAGGGCGGAGTATTATACAGCGAGCCGTTTTCGTCCTGCACCTTCCATTTCAGCATGGTGGGGCAGATCTTCAGCGGATCCTGTATAAGGCTGCGTTTTGCTATCACTATGGTCACGCCCGCGGGCGCAAGGTTCTTCTGCGCGCCGGCGTATATCACGCCGAACTTGCTCACGTCTATCTCGCGGGAGAATATCTCCGACGACATGTCCGCCACCAGCGGAGCCTTGCATTCGGGGAACTTTACGTATCGCGTGCCGAATATGGTGTTGTTGGAGGTGATGTGCACGTAGTCGGCGTCCTCGCTGTATGCAAGTTTATCCACGTCGGGGATGTAGGTGTACGTCTTGTCGGAGCTGTCGCCTATCTTTACGGCGTCGCCGTATATGCAGCCCTCCTGCCATGCCTTTTTTGCAAAGTTGCCCGTCACGATGTAGTCCGCCTTGCCGCCGTGCATCATGTTCAGGGGCACCGCCGCAAACTGGGTGGAGGCGCCGCCCTGCACGAATATCACCGCATAGTCTTCGGGCACGCCGAGCAGCTCGCGCACTAACGATTCCGCCTCTTCCACTATTGCGGAAAAGGCCTTGTCGCGGTGGGAAATCTCGGTGACCGACATGCCTGTGCCGGCAAAGTCGAGAAATTCCCTCTGCGCCTGTTCGAGCACGTTCAGGGGCAGGGTGGAAGGGCCTGCCGAAAAGTTGTAAACTCTCATAATCGTATCTCCCATACATATATTTACGGCGCGCGGGCAGCGCGGGGCAACTCCCTTCCGCCGCATAAATCCTGTATAATGTGTATATTATACTACATTGCGCGTCAGATTTCAACCCTGCAGGCGAAATTTAACGTGAATTTTTTGCACTTTGTATGTGCGGGGCGGCATTTTCGGGGCATAGTAGGCGGTCTATGCAAAAAAAATTACAATTTAACTCAAAAATTTTCGGCAATTATATTTACAAGTCACAATTTTTGTTGTAAAATGATTTTGTAAGCAAAATGCGCGGCGTTATATATAAAGGTCATAAAGGCCTGCGCCGCTGATAAGAGGTGCAATTATGGCAGGTAACTTCAAAAACAAGAACGGCGGCCAGGCCGCTTCCGTCACCAAGGCAGACGCTATATTGCAGCGCCAGGCCGAGCTTGCGGCTAAGCTCGACCAGCTTCTCGCTGCTACGGGCGCGCTTGCCCGGGACAACAAGACCGACGCCGTGGAGCAAAAGCTCGCCACGGAGAGCTCTTATCTCAGCAAACAGACGAGCGCGATATACGAAAAGCTCGCCGCCGAAAATAAGAGCCTCAGGCAGGAGATGGGCTATCTCGCGCTTCAGTGCGAGAATGTCTTCACCAAACTTGCCGGCATGATAGGCGAACTTTCGCAGAAGGTGGGCGAGAACGCCGTCGACTACGACAGGATAGCGCAGTCCGTCGATTACGACAGGATAGCCGGCGCGGTAGACTACGACAGGATAGCTTCCGTCTTTGCCGAGCAGCTCAGCCCTGCCGAGGACGAGGACGCCGCCATCGAGGACGAGGTTGCTCCCGCCGCATACTCCGAAGAGGAAACGGCCGAACAGCTCACCATCCCCGGCTACATAGACTACGAGGAGCTCGCCGCCCGCATTTCCGAAAAACTCAGGGCAGACGGCGCCATTGCGGTCGACTGCGACGAACTTGCAAAGAAGGTCGCCGACAGTCTGCCTCCCCAGGAAGTTATCTCCCCCGACTACATTGCCTCAAAGGTGGCAGAGCAGATCGTCATACCTCAGGTCGTGATAGGCGAACAGGGCGAGGCAAGGCCCGTAGAGATAGTTCCCGCCAACATAGACTATGACGAGCTGGCCGCCCGCATAGCCGAAAAGGTATTCCCCGAAGAGGATTACGAGGAAGCCGTGGCCGAAGCCGCTGCCGAAGATGCGCCTCAGGAAGCCGAACCTGCGGCGGAGACGGCGCAGGAGGCCGAGACGGTGGTGGATGCCGCCGCGGAAGAAGAGATAGCCGAAGAGAGCGGGGAGCCCGCCGAGGACGACGCCCTCGCCGACGAGATCGCGCGCAAGGTCAGCGAACTTTCGCCCAACGACTTCGACATCATCGTCGACGACGAAGGCTGCCGCTCGCTTGCGGAGGCACTCGTCGAAAAGCTCGATTACGACCGCATACTCGACAAGCTCAACGAAAGGGCGCAGGCGGCGAAGGCCGCCGAAGAGGCTGCGGAGGATGAGATCGCCGTTGCGGACGCCGCCGCGGAAGAGACTTCCGAGGTGGACGAGATGGCTCAGCTCGTCTCCGAAAAGCTGGCAAACGGCATAAACGAAGAATCTATCGCCGATAAGACCGCCGCCGCTATTTCCAACTACCTGCCTGAAATAGACGCCGACGATATCGCCGATAAGGTTGCGGCCGCGGTGCTTGCTTCCATACCCGCGACCGAGATAGATTACGACACGATAATAAACGGCGTATGCGAAAAGCTCAACGCGCAGACTGCCGCGGAGGCCGAGGTGGCCGAAACGGCGGAGGCCGAGGGCGAAACTGTGGAAGCTGCCGCAGCCGACGTGCAGCCCGAAGAGCAGATCGCTCCCGAAGATTACGACATCGTCATAGACGACGAGGGGCTGCAGCGGATAACCGAAAGCATCTCGTGGAAGGTGACCGCCGCTACCAACGCCAAGTTCGAAGAGATGGACGGCAGGCTCGGCGAAGTAAAGCAGGAGCTTGCAGATATACGCGCCGCCCTCGAAAAGGCGCAGGAGGAACAGCCTGCCGCCGAAGAAGAGCAGCGCGCGCCCGAGGATGCGGCGGCCGAAGAGGTCGTTGCAGAAGAGAGCGCCGAAGAACAGCCCGAGGCAGTTTCCGCCGAAGAGATAGCCGAGATCAACCGCAAGTTAGACGAGCTTACTCTCAGGATAGAGGAACTGCTCACTCCCGAGGAGCTCGACGAAGAGGACGAGGAATTTGCCGAGAGCGAAGAGCAGGAGGCCGATCCCGTAGAGGAGCTCAAGGCCGAACTCGGCGAAATAAAGGCCGCCATCGAGGAGATGAAGAACGATCCCGCCCTGCGCGAGATGAAGGGAGAAGTTTCCGAACTCACCGCAAGGATAGACGCTCTGTTCGGCGAAGACGAAGAGGGCGCCGAGGGCGAGGAGAGTGAGACTTTCGAAGAGGAAGAAGATCCCGTTCAGGCGGAATTCGACGAAATAAAGAACAAGCTCGAAGAGATAAAGAACGATCCCGCCGTGCAGGATCTCAAGGGCGAAGTTGCCGAACTCACCGCAAGGATAGACGAACTGGTTGCGCGCGAGACCGCCGCAGCCGAAGAGCAGCCCGCCGCCGTCCAGGCGCCCGATTATTCCGAAGACATCTCCGAAATAAAGAGCGAAATAAAGGAGATCAACGAACAGCTCGACCGCATCAAGGCGCTCATAGCCGGCGGCGCCATAGTCACCACTGTCGCCGCAGCGTCCGCAGCCCGTCCCGAAGCGACCGAAGAGGTCGAAGAGACGGCAGCGGAAGAGCCCGAAGAGCAGTCCGAGGAAGAGGCGGCAGCGGCAGAGGAGCAGATCGCCGAAGAAACGGAAGAGCCCGAAGAGCAGGCCGCCGAAGAGGCAGCTCCGGAAGAGGAACAGCCCGAAGCGACCGAAGAGGTCGAAGAGGCGGCAGCGGAAGAACCCGAAGAACAGCCCGCCGAAGAGGTGACCGAACTCGAAGGCGAGGAGGAAGAAGAAGGCCTTGTAACGGTAAGCGACATCGTGGACGAAAACGCGGTCGAGGACGAACCCGTCGACGAAGTTATAGAGAACATCTTCGACGATGTGGACGAACAGACCGCAGAGGGCGAGGCCCAGCCCGACGGAATGGGAAACGGCGGCGTAGACTTCGCCAACATGATGAAGTACAACCGCAGCTTCATCGCTAGGATAATCCAGAGCAGCGACGAAGTCAAGCGCTATTACGGCCAGATCAAGAACGCGATGCTGGCATACAGAAAGGTAAACTCCTCCATCGCGTGGGGTGCCGAGCGCTTCAACAAGGGCAGGGAGACGATAGCCAAACTCAAGATACGCGGCAAGACGCTCTGCCTGTACCTCAACCTCGATCCCAACGAGTTCAAGACGTCCGTTTACCATCAGGTAGACGTGTCCGACAACAAGTCGATGCACGGCACGCCCATGATGGTCAAGATCAAGAGCCCTCTCGGCGTAAGAAAGGCCATAAGGCTGATAGACGAGATGCTCCGCCGCCGCAACGGCGAAAAGCGTCCCATCCAGGAGAGGGATTACGCGGCAATGTATCCTTACGAGACCATCGAAGAGCTCATCGAGGACGGACTTGTAAAGGACGTGAGAAAGCTCAAGTAACTACAACTTAAACAGCATTTACGAAAGGGGGGTTGATATGCATTTTTATCAACCCCCGTATGCTGTTACGGGCGTCACGGCTGCTGCCGTCGTGACCGGGCTGTTTTTTGCACATACTTTATTAACGGTGCGGGCGCGCAGGACATTGCGGTCATGCCGCCGCGCACGGCTACATACGCAAGCCCACGGGGCTTTAATCTGCAATAAGGAGATATTTTTTTGAGTACGGAAAGAAGGAAACCTACAAGAAAGCTGCGCATCGGCCGCATAGGCAAGCCCTCGGGCGGCACGCCGATGAAGAGCGAAGGAGGGCTTTCGAACTTCATGTATCTGGGCAATTCTGCCGACGATGCGGCCAAAAATGCGCCGGTAAACAACGAAGATCCCGCAAAAAAGGCGGCAAGGCGCTCCGCAAAGCGCGAAGAAAAGTCCGCCGAAAAGGTAAAGGCGCTGCGCGAACGCGCTAAGAAGGAGCCCGCAGCGAAGCGCACGCGCGCCAAAAAGGAGAAGCAGGTAAAGATAATTTTCCTGGGCGGCGTGGGCGAAGTGGGCAAAAACATGACCGCCATAGAGTACGGCGACGACATCATAATAATCGACGCGGGCATCATCTTCCCCTCCGAAGAGCTGCCCGGCATCGACCTCGTCGCTCCCGACATATCCTACCTCGTGTCCAACAAGTCCAAGGTGCGCGCGCTGCTGCTCACGCACGGTCATGAAGACCACATCGGCGGCGTCCCCTACTTTCTGCGCGAGATAAAGGCGCCCGTATACGGCACCCGTCTCACGCTTGCACTGGTGGACAACAAGCTGCGTGAACACCGCATAAACGATGCCGAGGAGATAATAGTTGCCCCCGGCGACAGCGTTAAAATAGGCTGTTTTGACGTAAGGTTCGTAAACGTGAACCACTCGATTGCGGGCGCGCTGGCGCTTGCCATAGATACGCCGCAGGGCCTCATCTTCCACAGCGGCGACTTCAAGATAGACCTCACCCCCGTCGCGGGCGATCCGATAGACCTCAAAACCATAGCCGACATAGGCGAAAAAGGCGTGCTCTGTTACCTTGGCGAGAGCACCAATATAGAGCGTCCCGGCTATACCATGAGCGAAAAGACGGTGGGCAGCACGCTCGACAGGCTGTTCAACGAAAATCCCACGCGCAGGCTGATAATCGCCACGTTCGCCTCGAACGTGCACAGATTGCAGCAGATAATCGACCTCGCTGTAAAGTATAAACGCAAGGTCGCGCTCTCGGGCAGGAGCATGCTCAACGTGGTCGACGCCGCCGAAAAGCTGGGCGATCTGAACATTCCCGAAGGCGTGCTCGTCGACGTCTCGCGCACCAAAAAACTCGCCGACAGCGAGCTGGTGATAGTCTCCACCGGCAGCCAGGGCGAGCCCATGAGCGCGCTCACCCGCATGGCAAACGGCGAAAATCCCTCCGTCACCGTGGGAGAAAACGACACTATAATAATCTCCGCTTCGCCCATTCCAGGCAACGAGCGCGACATCTACCGCGTCATCAACAATCTCTACCGCAAGGGCGCCAACGTCGTCTACAAGAGCCTGGAAAATATCCACGTCTCCGGCCACGCCTGCCGCGAAGAGCACAAGATAATGCACAGGCTGTTAAAGCCCAAATTCTTCATTCCGGTGCACGGCGAATACCGCCACCTTAAAGAGCACGCCGAACTTGCGCTGGAGCTGGGCATGAAGGAGAGCAACATCTTCCTGCCCGACATAGGCAACTGCGTCATGCTCACCTCCGAGACGATGCGCCGCGGCGACAACGTTCCCTCGGGTTCGCGTCTCATCGACGGCGACGGCATCGAAGACGAAAAGGCGAGCACTGTGATGCAGGACAGGCGCCAGCTTGCCGCCGACGGTCTGTTCATAGTTTCGGTAGTGGTATCCGGCGGCGAGGTGATAGGCGAGCCCGCTATCAACAGCCGCGGCTTCATATTCGGCTTCCATAAGGACTATATCAACGAGGTGCGCGGGGTCATCAAGAACGCCATCGAGGGCTACGACCTCTCCGTGGGCAGCGTGGACGAGCTCAAGCGCGCAATCAAAAAGACGCTCAAAAATTATCTGCTCAAAAAGACCAAGCAGTCGCCGATGATCGTGCCCGTCGTGGTAGAACTTTAAGGCGCTTCTTCATTCAGCGCCGCTTTCCCTCGAATATGCGTCGCACTACTTGTGCCGTGTTTGGCGGCGCTTTTTCATCGGGCGGCGCTTTCCCTCGAATATGCGTCGCACTACTTGTGCCGTGTTTGGCGGCGCTTCTTCATTCAGCGCCGCTTTCCCTCGAATATGCGTCGCAATACAGCGTCGTGTTTGCGGTTCCGTTCGGTCATGTACGTCTGTGTACACTCCCTCACGGCGTTCCGCGCACTCCTTGTCTTGCTCGCATCTTCAAGGGTTGATGTAAGTGGGAATAAGGCAGAGAGTAATTTTTAATACGCCCGGTCGCGGGCAGAGCGACCCCCGCCACGGGCAGAGTGGCCTCGCATCTTCAAGGGTTGATGCAAGTGGGAATAAGGTGAAGAGTAATTTATAATACGCCCCGTCGCGGGCCGAGCGACCCCGGTCGCGGGCAGAGCGACCCCCGTCACGGGCAGAGTGGCCTGCATATCATGGATGAATTTTCGTATGCCCACCGCGATACGTCTTACGCGGGCGGGCTGAACAAACCGAATATCCCCGAGGAGTTGCAGCGCATACGCGAGGAGGCGTTCGCCAGCGAGATACCCGTCGCGGCGGACGACACGCTGTGCTTTCTGATGGCACAGGCCGCGGCGGTCCGCCCCGAAAGCATACTCGAACTGGGCACCGCAGTGGGGACTACCTCCATAGCCATGGCGTTTGCCTGCCCGCAGGCGCGCATAACCACTGTAGAGCGCGACAGGGCTTTTTATGAAGCCGCGCTCGTCAACTTCGGTAAATGCGGCATATCCGGGCGGGTAACTGCCGTCTGCGGCGACGCCGGCGAGGTGATAGAGAGGCTCGAAGACCCGTTCGACCTCATTTTCATGGACTGCGCAAAGGTGCAGTACATAAAGTATCTGCCGCGCTTAAAGCAGCTGCTGCGCAGCGGCGGCGTGCTCATCGCCGACGACGTACTGCTCTACGGCTGGGCGAGCGGCGAGGCGGAGGTGCCAAAAAAGCGTAAGATGCTCGCCCGGCACATCCGCGAATATATCGACGCGGTAACTTCCGATCCCGAGCTCTTTACATGCATAATAAAAGCGGGCGACGGCGTCGCCCTTTCGGTAAAGAGATGACGGCAAAACGGCTGCGCATATGCACTGATATGCACACGCATCATTGACATGCTACCGTAATAATACATTATGACGACCGAACTTCTTGCCCCCGCGGGCAACTTTGCAAAACTTAAAACGGCATTTTATTTCGGCGCGGACGCGGCTTACTTGGGCGGCAAGGAATTTTCCCTGCGCTCGTTTGCCGACAATTTCACGCGCGAAGAGCTCGTCCGTGCCGTGGAATACGCCCACGGTCTGGGCAAAAAGGTGTACGTCACCGCCAACATATATGCGCGCAACGGCGACCTTGCCGCCATGGAAGATTACTTTGCCTTTTTGGAGCAGGCGGGCGCCGACGCGGCGCTCATTTCCGACCCGGGCGTGCTGTATGCGGCAAAGAAGACCGCCCCGGGCCTGCCCGTTCACATCTCCACGCAGGCCAACATCACGAACAAGTACGCGGTAAAATTCTGGCGGGACATGGGCGCCTGCCGCGCCGTGCTCGCCCGCGAGCTCTCGCTTGCCGAGATCGCCGAAATACACGACTTCGTGCCAGACATGGAGCTGGAGGCATTCGTGCACGGCGCGATGTGCATCTCCTATTCGGGAAGGTGCCTGCTTTCGGACTACCTCACGGGCAGGCCCTCAAACCGCGGCGAATGCGCGCAGGCCTGCCGTTGGAATTACAGCATACGCAAGCGCGACGACAAGTCCGACAGCGGCTGGCTGGACATGGAGGAGGACGAAAGGGGCGCATATATTCTTAATTCAAAGGATCTGAATATGTCGGCGTACCTCGATAAAATGCGGCAGGCGGGCGTGTGCTCGTTCAAGATCGAGGGCAGGATGAAGAGCGAATATTACCTCGCCACAGTCATAAATGCTTACCGCAGGTGCATGGACGGCGGTTACAGCGGGGTGGTGGAGCGCGAACTTGCCACCGCGGCGCACCGCGATTACACCACGGCGTACGCACTCGGCGAAAACCACGGTACGGTCAACTATTCCGACAGCCAGGCCAAGGGCGACTGCGACTACATAGGCAACGTCGCGGGCACGGAAGGTGACTGCGTGCTCGTGGAGATGCGCGGCAGGTTCAGAAAGGGCGACGTGCTCGAGGTGCTCTCGCCCTCGGAAAACTTCGGCAGGAGCTTTGAGGTGGGCAACGTGTGGCTGCCCGACGGCTCTCTGACCGATGACTGCAAGCTCGTGCAGACGGTATACAAGGTGGAGTGTCCGTACAAGCTGAGCACGGGCGACATTCTGCGGCGCAGAAAGTGATTGCATGCCATATATGGCGCAAATATTAGAGAGGCAGCGACTATGGATTATGCGGTGCCCTGCATCCGTGGCAGGATTAAAAACAGAACGGTCGAGGTAAGCGTGCCCGGCTCCAAATCGCTCACCGCGCGCGCCCTGTTCATATCGGCGCTGGCGGAGGGCACGTCCGTGCTGCACGGCGCCGGGCTCTCCGACGACTGCCTCACCTTCATAAACTGCCTTCAAAGCCTTGGCATAGCCGTATCGGTGAGCGGCACCGACGTCACCGTAGAGGGGTGCGGAGGAAAACTTCCCGTAAGCTCGGGCGAGGTGTATGTGGGCAGCGCGGGCACTGCCGCGCGCTTTATCACCGCGCTTGTGGCGTTCTCCGGCGGTACTTTTACCGTCCGTGCGTCCGAACAGATGACGCGAAGACCGGTCGGCCCGCTGCTTTCGGCTCTCGCCGGCGCGGGGGCGCGCTTCGACTTCCTCGGGGAGCAGGGGTGCTTCCCCTTTGTGGTGCACGGCACCGCCTCGCCCGAAAGGTGTATGTCCGTGGATATCGGCAGCAGCAGCCAGTACCTCTCCGCCCTGCTCATGGTCGGGGCGTGCCGCGGAACGGAGGTGTCCGTTTCGGGCAGCCACGGCATGAAGTATGTGGATATGACCGTGAAGATGATGCGCGACTTCGGCGCCGAAGTGACCTGCGGCGGCAGTTTTGTTGCAGGCGGCGGCTACCGCGCGCGGGAGTATGCCATAGAGCCGGATATCTCCGCCGCGTGCTATTTTTATGCGGTAAACAGGGTGCTCGGCACCGATATAAGGGTGCGCGGCGTGCAAAACGCCACGCTTCAGGGCGACATGCGGTTCATAGAGCTGATGCGCGGCGGCTTCGACGGCGGCAGGGCGGACATGTCAGCCTTTTCCGACCAGGCGCTCACCATGGCGGCGATCGCGCCGTATTTTTCGAAACCCACGCAGATATGCGGTATTTCGCACATACGCGGGCAGGAATGCGACAGAATAAATGCCATAAAGGTAAACCTGGACGCGCTCGGCGTGCCCTGCACGGCCACTGAGGACGGCGTGACGATTTCGCCCGCAGCGCCCCGCCCCGCGCGCATACGTACTTTCGGCGACCACCGCGTGGCGATGAGTTTTGCCGTTACGGGGCTTCGCTGCGAAGGGGTGGTGATAGAGCACGCCGAGGTGTGCTCCAAGACCTTTCCGGACTACTTCGGGGTGCTCGGCGGGCTTGTTGCCGAACTTACAAAATAGAACGAAAGGGCGCGCGGCGCCCTTTTTTCATGTAAAACCTTGCGCGCGCCTGCATGGCGTGCTATAATGTAAGCATAATATTTCTGACGGAGCGGCGCCGCGGCGGCGTTACGGTGCGACATGACAGTAGATTTTACCGATCCGTATTACTATCTCTTTCCGCTGATGGGTATAGCGTTCTTCGTTATACTCTATTTTCTGCTGCGCGGGCGGAGCGCACGGGTGCAGAACGTCGTGCTCTTCGCGCTGCTTGCCGCAAATTTTGCGCTGCACTTTCTCAAATTGCTGTTCCCGCCGTACAGCACCGACGACTTCGACTATGCCGTGCAGACGATAACTCCCGAAAACGTCTGCGCGATAAACACCATGATCTTCCCCTTTCTGTTCCTCAAAAAAGGAGGCGCGCTGCGCGACTACATGTTCTATATCGGCGCCATCTCGGGCATAGCCGCAAGCTGGCTGCCCATGAGCATAGAGGAATCGGTGCCGTTCGACTTCGACTGCATGCGCTATTACTTCTGCCACACCGTGCTCTGGGTGGTGCCCGTGCTCATGGTGGTGCTCGGCAGGCACAAGCTCGACTACCGCAGGATAATCTTCACTCCGCTCATCTATATCCTCGACCTCGTCGTGATAGTTTTCAACGAGGTGCTGCTCGTCGCGCTCGGGCTGGAGAGCATGAATAACCTGTTCTCGCTCTCGGTGGGCAACGGCGGAATGGCGTTCGGCCCCTACGAAAGCCTCGAGGGCACTGCCATACTCGATTTCCTGCTCAATTTCGTGCCGCCGTTTTTCAAGCCTTCCGAGCTGTCGCCGCACTATGCGCCCGCGCTCTATCAGCTGTTCCCGGTAATAATTTTCGGCTGTCCGCTGGGCTTTCTCATGTGTCTGTACTGGGAGCACGCCCACTTTGCGGGCGACGTCAAAAAGCTGTGGCTGCGCATCCGGGGCGCGCTGAATAAATACCGCTTTGCAAGGCGCAGGATAAACTACGGCGGCGCCCGCCGCTGCGCGGCGGACGTGCGAAGGGTAAGATATAAGCGGGGCGCCGTATGGAGAGGATAGTAGTCCATTCCGACCTCAACAATTTCTATGCCTCGGTAGAGCGCAAGCTGCGCCCCGAACTTGCGGGCGTGCCGCTCGCCGTGGGCGGCGACGAAGAGGCGCGCAAGGGTATAGTGCTCGCAAAGAGCGAGGAAGCCAAAAAGTTCGGCGTAAAGACGGGCGAAACGCTGTGGCAGGCAAAGCGCAAGTGCCCGGGACTTGTGGTGGTGCCGCCGAATTTCAGCGAATACATGAAGTATTCGCGCATGGCTCGCGCCATCTACGCCGAATATACCGACCTCATCGAACCCTACGGCATAGACGAGTGCTGGCTGGATATTACCCGCAGCACCAAGATATTCCCCGCCTACGATGGCGGCATGTACGTTGGCGAGGGGGAGGAAAGGCACTTTGCGCCGGGGTATCTTCGCTTTTTGGGCGATACCCTGCGCGAACGGATAAAGGGGGAACTGGGGCTCACCGTTTCGGTCGGAGTATCGTTCAACAAGGTGTTCGCCAAGCTCGGCTCCGACCTCAAAAAGCCGGACGGCACCACGGTCATTTCGGTTACGGATTACAGGCGCGTAATTTATCCGCTGCCCGTGGAGGATCTGCTGTATGTCGGCAGGGCCACCGCCGAAAAGCTGCGGGCGCGCGGGCTGACCACCATAGGCGCGCTGGCCGCCGCCCCCGACGGGCTGCTGCACGGTCTGCTCGGGAAGGCGGGCGATAACCTTGCAAAATATGCGCGCGGGGAGGACGACGATCCCGTCCGTTCGATGGACGATACCGGCGAACTCAAATCCATAGGCAATTCGCTCACCTATCCCGAGGATCTTACGCGGCCGGGCGAGGTAAAAAAGAACCTGTACGTGCTTGCCGAAAGCGTAGCCGCGCGCCTGCGCGAGTCCGGCCTGGGCAGGGCGGACACCGTTCACCTGTGGGTGCGCTTTTCCTCGCTCAAAAGTTTCGGGGTGCAGAAAAAGGTGCGCCCCACCGTGCTGTGCGGCGAGATCGCCGAACATGCCTTTGCGCTGTTTACCGAAAAGGTCAAACCTCCGTTCAGCGTGCGGGCGCTGGGCATAACGGTGTCGGGCTTCGACGGCGGCAGCTCGCAGATGACGCTGGACGAGGTGGACGGCACCTACTTAAAGCGCGAGCGGGCAGAGCGGGCGGTGGACGCCATACGCAAAAAGTACGGCTATTCCAAGCTGCAGCGCGGCATCACCGCGGGCGATCCCGAGGCTGCGGGCAACGACATAAAGGGCACCCATCTTATAAAACCCGCAAAGTTCGACGACCCCGAAGAAAAATAAACTATAAGCCGGGCTTATGCTTTGCATAACAACTTGTAAAAGAGCAGTGCGGCAATATCGTTTGACAGTCAAACTTATTTATTTTATAATTTTCGTGTAAACCAACTTAAAGGAGAAAAGATATGAATCTTCCCGAAGAATTCGGCTCGAACGTATTCGACGACGCCGTACAGAAGGAGAGGCTCCCCAAGGAAGTGTATAAGTCGCTGCGCGCTACCATAGAGGCGGGCACCCAGCTCGACGTGTCCATTGCGGGCGCGGTCGCCGCAGCCATGAAGGACTGGGCGGTCTCCAAGGGCGCCACGCACTACACGCACTGGTTCCAGCCGCTCACGGGGCTTACAGCCGAAAAGCACGACAGCTTCATCGAGCCCGAGGGCGACAAGGTGATAATGCGCCTCACCGGCAAGAGCCTCATAGTGGGCGAACCCGACGCCTCCAGCTTCCCTTCGGGAGGTTCCAGGGCCACTTACATGGCGCGCGGCTACACTGCATGGGATCCTACTTCGCCCGCGTTTGTCAAGGGTACCACGCTCTACATACCATCCATATTCGTCTCCTATACGGGCGAAACGCTCGATAAAAAGTCGCCCATCTTAAAATCCATGAAGGCGCTCGACATGCAGGCCAAGAGGATACTGAGACTCTTCGGCATAGAGTGCAAAAAGGTGACCACCACCGTGGGCCCCGAGCAGGAGTACTTCCTCATCTCGGAGGACGCCTATTTCAGGCGCATAGACCTGCGCATGACGGGCAGGACGCTGTTCGGCGCGCCCGTGTTGCGCGGACAGGAGCTGGAAGATCATTACTTCGGCACCATCAAGCCCACTATTGCAGAGTTCATGGCCGATCTCGACGAAACGCTGTGGTCGTTCGGCATCCCCTCCAAGACGAGGCACAACGAGGTGGCTCCCGCCCAGCATGAAATGGCGCCCGTGTTCGACAGCACCAACGTAGCCATAGACAAGAACATGCTCACCATGGAGCTGATGAAGAAGGTCGCCCAGAAGCACGGGCTCATCTGCCTGTTGCACGAAAAACCCTTCGAGGGCATAAACGGTTCCGGCAAGCACAATAACTGGTCGATGTCCACCGATACCGGCCTCAACCTGCTCGACCCCGGCGAGAATCCCGAAAAGAACACGCTGTTCATGCTCGTGCTCGCCGCCGTTATTCAGGCCGTGGATGAATACCAGGGCATTTTGCGCGGTGCGGTCGCCTCTGCGGGCAACGATCACCGTCTCGGCGCAAACGAGGCTCCTCCCGCAATAATCTCGATGTATCTCGGCGATCAGCTCGGCGCGCTTGTCGACAGCATCGCAAACGGCAGGGACTATGTTCCCTTCCGCAAGCAGGAGGGCTCTATCGGCGTGCCCGAATCGCCCATATTCCCCAAGGACGCCTCCGACCGCAACAGGACTTCGCCTTTTGCGTTCACCGGCAACAAGTTCGAATTCAGGATGCTCGGTTCGCAGGCAAACGTCGCCGACGCCAACATCGTGCTCAACACCATCATCGCAAAGACCTTCTCGGAATTTGCCGACAAGCTCGAGGGCGAGGCCGATACGGAGGGCGCGGCGCGCAAGCTGATAACCGAAACCATAAAGGCGCACAGCCGCATAATCTTCAACCTCGACGGCTACGGCCCCGCCTGGGAGCCTGAGGCCGAGAGGCGCGGACTTCTGAACAACAAGGATACCGCCGATGCCACCGAAGTGTTCTTCGAAAGGAAAAATATCGACGTTTTCGTAAGCCAGGGCGTGTATACCGAGGAGGAGGCCCTCGCCCGTGCGATGGTAAGGCTGGAAAACTATGTAAAGATCATAAACATAGAGGCCGTGACCATGCTCAAGATGGCAAAACAGGACATAATCCCCGCCGTTTCGGACTATGTTGCCGAACTGTGCTCCAACGTGGCCGCCAAGAAGGCTATATCGGAGAATATCCCCTGCGAAACGGAAAAGAGCCTGATAACCAGGCTTTCTTCGCTCAACGATCAGTTCTCCAAAGAGGTGGCAAGGCTCGAATCCGTTCTGGGCGGCATAGACAAGGAGGACGCGCGCCCCGCTGCCAAGGCGATGGCCCACGAGGTCCTTCCCCGGATGGCTGCCGTAAGGAAGATCGCCGACGAAATGGAGACGCTCACCGCCGAGGACTACTGGCCCTATCCTTCGTATACCGACATACTCTACAGCGTAAAATAAAATATGCTATTGCAAGGCCCTGCACTTTTGTGCAGGGCTTTTTGCCGCCGCAAGCGGAAAATTTTGACAAAACAGGCGCGCGGTGCTATAATTGTTTCCGGATATATAATTTTGCTTCGGGGGAAACATGAACAAAAAACGGCTTAAAAAGCGTGCGAAACTGCTCGGGGAATACGGCCTGAACCTCATTGCTTTAAGCATACTTACGGGTCTTTTTTCGGGCGTGGTGGTCACTTTCTATAATATCCTTACGGGAATAGGCGAACAGCAGTCGGTAAAACTGTATAAGCTGATAGCCGCAAATCCCGGCTTTGTGCCGTTGCTCTTTTTAGGACTTGCGGCGGGCGCGATAATCATAGGCACGGCAACCCGGCTCATACCCATGATACGCGGCAGCGGCGTTCCCCAGGTGGAGGGCGCGGCGCGCGGAATTCTCCACTTTAAGTGGTACAGCGTGATGTGCTCCATGTTCGCCGCCTCGCTCGCGTGCGTGTTCATGGGTCTGCCCGCCGGCAGCGAGGGCCCCTCGCTCGAACTTGGCGGCTGTGCGGGCGACGGAGTGGCGTGCATGCTCAGGCGCTCGCTCATGGTAAGGCGATTGCAGATAGCCGCAGGTTCGGCCGCCGGTCTTGCCGCGGCTTTCAACGCGCCCGTGACAGGACTGTCGTTTGCCATGGAAGAGGCCTTCCGTTCATTTTCTGCACAGGTGTTCACGTGTTCCGCCATAAGCGTGCTCGTGGCGGTAACGGTGCGCAACCTCGTGCGATCTGCGCTCGGTTTCTCCGTAGGCTTTACATTTACGACGTTTGAATTTGCCGCCCCCGAACCCATGACCTACCTGTGGACGGCCATAGCCGCCGTGTGCGCGGGGCTGCTCGGCGTGGCGTTCTACTACCTCATGCTGCTCTGCCGCAGAGGCTTTTCCAGGGTGACTTTCCTTAAAGGCGCGGGCAAATATATGATCCCGTTCATGATAGCGGGCGCGTTCGGCCTCATCTCTGCATACGCCATGGGCGGCGGCCACGACTTCATCGAATCGCTCGGTTCCCTGCACGAGGGCGGGCTGGAGCGAATCTTCGGCATCTCCGTTGCGGCAACGCTGGCAATTGTCGTGCTCATGCGCTTTATTTCCACCATACTTGCCGTCGGATGCGGCATGCCGTACGGCATTTTCGTGCCCGTGCTCGCAACGGGCGCGGGGTTGGGCGCGCTGCTGTGCGAGGGCTTCAGGGGCGCCGGCATGAGCGCCTCCGCTGCAGACTATATAATAATCATCACCATGGCTGCATATTTTACGACGGTGGTGCGCGCGCCCGTTACGGGGATCATCATGATATTCGAATTCACCGGCGAGTTCGGATTCCTGCTTCCCGCGCTGCTCGGCGTGTGCATAGGCTACATCATCGGCGAGGTGTTCCGCACGCAGTCGGTGTTCGAAAAGTGCCTCGACCTCATCGTCGAGGATCAGCATGTGCAGACGGGCGCGGTAAAGCGCAGGGTGGTGCTCGAAGTGGAGGAGGGCTCCTATGCCGAGGGCCGCGCGGTGCGCTCGGTGCTCTGGCCCGCGGGCGGCATGGTGACCGAGGTCGTCTCTTCCTCGGGCGAAAGGTTCGTGCCCGACGGCAAGACGGTGCTCTCTGCGGGCGACAGGATAGCGTTCGAGTGCGTGGCTGCCTCTGAAGAAGACGTAAAGAGCTATCTTTCGGACATAGTGTGTGCAGCCGACTGAAAGTGCGCTGCCGCGCTGTAATAGCTTGACTTAGAGGCGCGTTTTTTATATAATAACAGAGTATTCAGAACGGCGGCGCTTCCGTGGCGTCACGGTAATGCGGCCGCGCTCCCCGCAGGGGAAATCCAATCACGCAAAGGAATGGCTTATGCTGACAAGTATCTGTGGTATCAACTGGGGCGACGAAGGCAAGGGCAGGATGGTCGACCTTCTCTCGCGCGATTTCGACATCGTATGCCGTTATCAGGGCGGCAACAACGCCGGTCACACCGTTATAAACGAAAGGGGCAAGTTTATCTTAAATCTGCTTCCCTCCGGCATCTTGCGCGAGGATGTGGTGAACGTGCTCGGCTGCGGCATGGTGATCGACCTCAAACACCTCTGCGGCGAGATAGGCAAGCTGCGCGACGCCGGCATAAAGATCACGCCCGAAAATCTTAAAATAAGCGACAAGGCCGTGATAACCATGCCCTACAACGTATTGCAGGACGTGATGGAAGAGGACAGGCTGACCAAGGCCACCGGCAAGCCCTACGGCTCTACCCGCCGCGGCATCGCGCCCGTCTATGCCGATAAATATATGAAGAAGGCCTTCCGCATGGGCGAGCTTCTGAACACCGAGCTGATGTTCAGGCGTCTGCCCGACATAGTTGCGTGGAAGAACCTCACCGTCACCGCCTACGGTTACGACCCCGTGCGCGTGGACGACATGATAGATTATTTCCGCACTTACGGCGAACCGCTCAAACAGTTCATAACCGATACGGGCGTTTTCCTCAACGAGGCGCACAAGGCGGGCAAGAGCATAATGTTCGAAGCTCAGCTCGGTGCGTTGCGCGACATAGATTACGGCATCGTGCCTTACACCTCCAGTTCGTCCACGATAGCCGCCTACGCTCCCATAGGCGCGGGCGTGCCCAACCTCAAGCTCGATAAGTCGATAGGCATAATGAAGGCCTATTCCAGCTGCGTGGGCGAGGGGCCGTTTGCCTGCGAATACTTCGGCGAGCAGGCCGAGCGTCTGCGCGAAGCAGGCGGGGAATACGGCGCCGCCACAGGCAGGCCCAGAAGGGTCGGCCCGTTCGACGTGGTGGCCTCGCGCTACGGCATCCGCTGCCAGGGCGCCGACGAGATAGCGCTCACCAAGCTCGACGTGCTCGACGGTTACGAGGAGATAGAGATCTGCACGCATTACGAGCTGGACGGAAAGATTATCGACGAATTTCCCTTCACCGACGTATTGGATTTCTGCAAGCCGGTGTTCGAAAAGGTAAAGGGCTGGAACTGCGACATCAGCGGATGCAAAAAGCCGGAGGATCTGCCCAAAGAGGCGATTGATTATATCAGGCTGCTCGAAAAGCTGTGCGGCTGCCGCATAAAATATGTGTCGGTCGGTGCAGAGCGCGACGCCTGCATAAAGATGTATTAAACTGTGTAATTCGGGCATTGAAGCGCATATATGCCCGAATTATTCATATCATGAGGTGATCTTATGCTCAGGAAATTTTACAAGATGCAGGGCATCGGTAACGACTATATCTACTTCGACTGCATGCGCGAACCGCTCAGAAATCCCGAAGAACTTGCCGTGCGCCTTTCAGACCGTCACTTCGGAATAGGCGGCGACGGCGTGATACTGCTCTGCCCGTCGGACGCGGCGGACTGCCGCATGCGCATGTTCAATCTCGACGGCTCCGAGGGCAGGATGTGCGGCAACGGCATACGCTGTGTGGGCAAGCTGGCGCACGACCTGGGGTACGTGAAGGGCAACACGGTGCGCATCGAAACGCTCTCGGGCATAAAGACGCTGCAGCTCAACAAGGGAGCCGACGGCAAGGTGGTGTCGGCAAAGGTCGATATGGGCGCGCCCGTACTCGAAGGCGGCAAAATACCCAGCACGTTTGCGGGCGATAAGGTGGTCGGCGCTCCCCTTGCGGTGGAGGGCAGGCAGTTCGCCGTCACGCTCGTCTCCATGGGCAATCCCCACTGCGTGGTGTTCGAAGATCCCGACAGGGTGGGCCTTGAACACTACGGTCCGCTGTTCGAGCGTCACCCCGCCTTTCCCGAGCGGGTGAACACCGAGTTCGTGCGAGTCATCGACGAATACAGGCTCAAAATGCGCGTATGGGAGCGCGGCAGCGGAGAAACGCTGGCGTGCGGCACGGGCGCATGCGCCTCAGCCGTGGCTGCGGTGCTCAACGGGTTTTGCAAAAAGAATACCGAGATATCCGTATATCTCCTGGGCGGCGAGCTGCGCATAACTTACACCGACCAGACGGTGTTCATGGAGGGGGCCGCCACGCTCGTATATACGGGCGAAGTTGAAATATAAAATTTTTTCGGCAAAGGAACGGATATATGCCGTAAACAACTGCAATTTTCTGTGATATGAAAGCCGCGCGCCCGTCGGGCGCGCGGCTTTTTTGCATATGTGCGGCCGGGCGCGAATATGTATATGTGAAGGCAGGGCGCGCGCCCGCCTCAACGCATATTCGAGGGGTAAGTATGGAGCATTATTACGTCGGCAGCGCGGGACAGGTGCTATCGCGCCTGAATTCTTCGCCCATAGGCATAAGCGGGCATGAGGCCGGGCTCAGACTGCAGCGTTTCGGGACAAACTCGCTCGGGCGCGACGGGCGCACGGGCTTTTTAAGGCTGTTTATCGGCCAGTTCAAAGACGTAATGACGCTGCTGCTCATCGCCGCCGCGGCGGTCACCGCCGTGATAGCATTCATCTCGGGCGACAGGGCAGACCTCACGGATACCTTTATAATACTTTTCATAATCCTGCTCAATGCCGTGGTGGGCACCGTGCAGCAGTACCGCGCCGACAGGGCGATAGAGAACCTTAAAAAACTTTCGGCGTGCATCGTCAAGTGCCGCAGGGACGGCGCCGACTGCGAAATAGACAGCACATGTCTGGTGCCCGGCGACGTAATAACGCTCTCCGAGGGCGACATGGTGCCCGCCGACTGCCGTATACTCTCCTGCGCTGCGCTGCGTTGCGACGAGAGCGCGCTCACGGGTGAAAGCCTCGGCCAGCCCAAGTCTCAGGAGGGGCTTTCGGGCAAAGATCTGCCCGTGACCTCGCAGACAAACATGCTGTTTTCCTCTACATATGTTTTAAGCGGCACGGCAACGGCGGTGGTGTGCTCAACGGGCATGAACACGGAGATCGGCAAGATCGCCGCCATGCTGCGCGAGGCGGCTCCGGGCCCTACCCCGCTGGAAAACGGGCTGAACAAGCTCGGCAAAATAATTACGGGATTCGTGCTCTCCGTCACGCTCGTCATCTTCATACTTTCGCTCATTGCGCGCAGGGCGGGGATTTTGCAGAATTTTATGACGGCCGTGGCTATCGCCGTCGCCGCCATACCCGAGGGCCTGCCTGCCGTAGTCACCATAATCATGGCGATGGGCGTGCAGCGCATGAGCAGGGAGAACGTCGTAATAAGAAAATTGAAGTCGGTGGAGACGCTGGGCGGCTGCAACTATATCTGCACCGACAAGACAGGTACCCTGACCGAAAACAAGCTGCGCGTTGCGCAGGTAAACTGCGACGCGGCCGCGCGCGAAAGGCTGTTGCAGTGCATGCACGCCTGCGTGGACGTAAGGGGGCAGTCGGGCGACCCCACCGAGGTGGCGATAAAAAATTATGCCTCGTTCCACATGAAGGATTTTTGCTGCACGCGCACTGCCGAGGAGCCGTTCACCTCCGAGCGGCGCATGATGACGGTGTCGGTGCTTGCAGACGGGCGCCCGTACAGCTTTTCCAAGGGCGCGCCGGACAGACTGCTGGGGCGGTGCGCATACATGCTCGAAGGCGGCGGAGTGCGCCCGATCACGCGGGCAGACAGGGAGCGCATCGCCGCCGAAAATGACGATATGAGCGGCCGCGCGCTCCGCGTGCTGGCGTTTGCCTTTGCCGAGGGCGGACTTAAGGAGGAGGGGCTGATATACCTCGGACTGTGCGGCATGAGCGACGGACTCAAACAGGGTGTGACGGAGGCCGTAGCCGAGTGCGTGCGTGCGGGCATCACTCCCGTGATGATAACGGGCGACCATGCCAAGACGGCGCTTGCCGTGGCGCGGCAGGCGGGCATAGCCGAACGCGAGGAACAGGTGATGACAGGCGAGGAGATCGACAGGCTCTCTCCCGAACAGCTGGGCGGCGCGGTGGGCCGCTGCACCGTGTTTGCTCGCGTCACGCCCCGCCACAAAAACGCCATCGTCGCCGCGCTCAAATCGCGGGGAGGGGTGGTGGCCATGACGGGCGACGGGGTGAACGACGCCCCCGCGCTCAAGACGGCGGACATAGGCATAGCCATGGGCTCCGGCACCGACGTCACCAAGAACGCCTCGGACATGGTGATAACCGACGACAACTTCACCACCATAGTCTCTGCCGTGCGCGAGGGCAGGCGCATATTCTCCAACATCAAAAAGACGGTGTGCTTCTTCCTCGCCACCAACCTTGCCGAAGTGCTCGCCGTGCTCGTCGCCGCGCTCGCGTTCTTCGATTTTCAGTTCCTGCGCTCCACGCAGCTGCTCTGGATAAATCTCATAACCGACAGCTTTCCCGTGCTCGCACTGGGCTGCGAACGCATCGACGACGACGCCATGTCGCGCCCGCCGCAGCGTGCCGAAAGGGCTATGTTTTCCCGCTCGTCCATGTTCCAGGTGCTGTTTTTCGGACTGTACATGACGGCGACTACGCTTGGTATTTTTGTAGTTGCCCTGCACATATGGGGCAACGAAGCCGCAAGCACCATGACTTTTCTGACCATATCGTTTTCAGAGCTTTTCCATGCCTTCAACACCCGCTCCGAAAGGTCGTCGGCGTTCAGGGGGCTTGCGAAGAACAAGGTGCTGCTCGTAACGGTTGCGGCGGGCGTTGCAGTAAACGTGCTGCTCTGCACCGTTCCGCCCCTTGCCGCGGCGTTTTCGCTTACCCCGCTTACGGGCGTTCAATGGGGCATAGTTGCAGCCCTTTCGCTCTCCGTGGTGGCGGTGGGCGAACTGTATAAGCTCGGCCTGCGCATAAGTTCGCGCCGTGCAAAATTAGCCCGCCGTTTTGTTTTACAAAGCGGGCGGCAAGTGGTAAAATAATCTCGGAAATTTACATAAGAGGTAGATATCATGAATTACAGGCTCGAATCGCTGAAAAAGCACGCAGAATGGCGCGGAAAGATAGAGACGAAGGTGCGCGTGCCGGTGGACAGCCGCGAAGCGCTTTCGCTGGCATACACGCCCGGCGTGGCAGAACCCTGCCTTGCAATAAAGGAGGACCCCGAAAAGAGTTTCGAACTCACCCGCAGGTGGAACACCGTACCCGTCATAACCGACGGCACCGCCGTGCTCGGCCTGGGCGACATAGGCCCCGAGGCGGGCATGCCGGTAATGGAGGGCAAGTGCGCGCTGTTCAAGGCCTACGGCGACGTGGACGCCTTCCCCATATGCATAAAGTCGAAGGACGTGGACGAGATAGTACATACCGTAAAGCTGATATCCGGTTCGTTCGGCGGCATAAACCTCGAAGATATTGCCGCGCCCCGCTGCTTCGAAATAGAATCGCGCCTGAAAAGGGAGCTGGATATACCCGTATTCCACGACGACCAGCACGGCACCGCGGTCGTCATGGCGGCGGCGCTCATAAACGCCGCCAAGGTGGTGGACAAGGAGCTTGAAAACTTAAAGATAGTCATAAACGGTGCGGGCGCCGCGGGCATAGCCATAGCAAAATACCTTCTTAAACTGGGCGTGGGCGACATAGTGCTGTGCGACAAGTCCGGCGCCATATATAAGGGCGCAGAGGGGATCAACCCCGCGCAGGCCGCCATGGCGGAGGTCACCAACAGGCGGGGCGTAAGGGGTACTCTTGCCGACGCAATGAGGGGTGCCGACGTGTTCATAGGCGTCTCCGCCCCCGGCTGCGTAAGCAGGGAGATGGTGGAGAGCATGGCTCCGCGCGCGATAGTGTTCAGCTGCGCCAATCCCGTGCCGGAAATCTCGCGCAAGGCGGCGCTTGAGGCCGGCGCGGCGGTGGTGGGCACCGGTTCTTCGGAAAATCCCAACCAGATAAACAACGTGCTCGTGTTCCCCGGGCTGTTCCGCGGCGCGCTGGACGTGCGCGCAAAGGATATCAATTTCGAGATGATGCTCGCCGCCTCCCGCGCGATAGCGGACTACGTGGGCGACAAGCTCTCCGCAGACTTCATCCTGCCCTACGCTTACGATAAGGGCGCGCACGTGGCGGTGGCTCAGGCCGTGGCCGTTGCTGCGGCAAAGTCGGGCGCCGCCCGCAGGTGAAAACAGCTTTACAGCTAAAAACCGCAATAAAAATCCTCACCGCGGCCGTTGCGGTGAGGATTTTGTTTTTTATGGCGGAAAGCGCCAGAACGTCATTTGAGGTGCTTTCTTATCGCCTTTATGGCATTGTCGGCTATCAGGCGCGAGCCCCTGTGCGTGGGGTGTATTCCGTCGGCGGAATATTCGGTGTAGCGTATGGATTCGGTCAGCCCGTTGAACATCTCGTCGTATGCCACGAACTCGTCGGCTATCTCCAGCGCCGCCTCGCGCATTACTTTGAGCTGCCTGTTGAACAGCGGGCGCATGCGCAGCTTGTCTGGCGCGGGCAGCAGGAAGGGTTCAAGGCATATGAGCGTTATCCCCGCCCCCTTTATCGTGGTCAGCAACTGCCTGTAATCGCTGCCGAGCTTTTCGAGGTCGAGCTCCCTTTCGTAGGTGAATTTGTGCCTTAAATCGTTTATGCCTATGAGTATTACGGCGACGTCGGGGTGCAGGTCCAACACGTCGCGCTGCACGTTTTCCAGCAGGTCGTGTATCTCATATCCGTTCGCGCCCCTGTTTACAAGCTCTATGTCGGTGTCGGGGTATATGGGGCGGAGCTTGTCGGCAAGTATCTTTACGTAGCCGCTCCCGAGCGACTTGCCGTCCTCGCGGTTGCGGCCGCTGTCTGTTATCGAATCGCCTGTGAATACTATCTTCATAATAAATTCTCCCGTATGCTATATTCTGCATTTTACCATAATCGCGCGCGCTTTGCAAGTGCGGCGGCGGAACAATGCTTAAAATTTACGCCGCGGAATGTGCGTTTTGCGCATCGTTGCCGCCCCGTCCGCGCGGTGTTCGTGCACCTTGCAGGCTGCATAAAGCGCCGCCGCAAACAAAAGAGGGGCGGCAGCTCAGGCGGAGCGGCCGAAGTCGGATAAATGAATAAAATGTGCGCCGCCGCGGGGTCCGCGGCGGCACAGTCTTTAATCGTCGTATCCTGCCGAGCGCATCTGTTCGAGATCGCGCACGTGCTCGCTTTCCAGCCGCTCGTATGCGGCGGTCTTGTCTATTATGGCCTTCAGAAGAAGGTCCAGCCTGCTTCCCTCGCGGTAGTCTGCGGGGGCGTAGTACCTAATGCGGTTGTTTGCCATCAGCCTGTAAACCTTGTCCCTGCTGCCTTCCGGGTCGTACACTCCTATCGGGTGCCCGCCCGAGGAATTTACCAGCTTCATGCACGGTATGTCGGTGTCGCTGTCGCCGATATACACCATGTTCCTCAGCGGAACGCGCAGCTTTTCGGGCGGGATATACCTGTTCACGCCCTCGTGGTCGTTTATGTCCAGGCAGCCCTTTTCTATGCGGAACAGAAACTGCGTCTTGTTGGTGTAGTTTATCGTCTGCGCCGGCCATTCGGGCGCGCCGTATTCGTCGTAGGCGAACGAGCTTGCGTATATTTTTCTGAACTTTCCCGCGACGGCGGTGCCCTCTATCATCTCCTTTATTCCCGAGGAGATCACGTAGTGCTCCACGGCTATACCGCGCTGCCTGCCGTATGCGGTTATGCGGTCGAACCAGCCCTCTGCGCCCTCGTAAAGTTTTATTTTGGCCCCGTAGCTTTTAAGCGCCTCGCGCGTGACGTAAAATTTGCCGCGCGCCCGCTTCACCATGGCAAGCATATAGGCAAGGTTCATGTCCATGTCGTTGTTTATCGCAAACTCGTTCGATTGTTTCCAGAACTCGTTCACGTCGGCGCCCACCGACTGTATGAAGCCCTGCGCCTGCATGTCGCCCGGCGTAAGCGTGCGGTCGAAGTCATAGCACACCGCAAGCACGGGCGTCTTTCCCTTTTCCAGCCTTTCGTATTGCACTTTGCATTACCTCGCGTTGCATTTTTTTCAGTATATCACCTGCGCGTGCGGCTGTCAACGGCACATGCGACAAAATACGCGTTGTTTCGGCAATATATCCGCCCGTTTGCGCGGCTGTAAGGCTATAATTCAGTCTGACTATGGCTGAATTTTTTCAAAGTGCATACAATGCGGTGTCCTCGCTGCAGGCAGAGGCCGCCATCCTCGCGTGCTGGGGCGCGTTTGCGCTGCTCTCCGCCGCAACTATAGTGCTCGCGCTGGCGAGCCCTGCGTTCCGCCGTAGCGGCAAGCGCCCCTTCTGCGCGCTGGTGAACGCCTTTGCCGTCGTCACGCTGGCGTTCGCGCTGATGAAGTACCCCGTATCCTTCTCGCTGTTGCTTGCTGCGGCGTTCTGGTGCGTCGGCTATCTTTTATACGGGCTTATCGTGCTGCTCTCCCGCCCGAAACGAGGGAAGGCCGCCCGCGTCGCCGCGCAGCCCTCGCCTCCCGCCGACTGCTTCACGCCAGAGGCGCGCCCCGCAAAGCCGAGCGTGCGCACAGAACACGCGCTCTCCGTAACGGAAAAGCTGCTTTCGAAGGGCCTTGGCAAGGGCGACAGGCAGGAGACCGAACGCATAAAGTCGGTGCTCACCTTTCTTAAAGCCAAAGGGGAGCTCTCACCCGAGGATAACGAAAGACTTAGCGAAAGTTTCAACAGTCTTCTCAAGCTCATGGCAAAGTACGGGCTCTAAATGCTTTTAAGCTGCGCCTGAACGTATTGCCCCGCTTCGGCCGCGCGTTCGAGCGCCCTGTCGCTGAGCACCGTGCCCCTTTTAAGCACGGTGCCGCCGCCGTCCGTCACGTCCTGTTTTAGCGTGCGCGGCAGTTCAACTATAAGCACGTCGCCGAACGCGACATTCTCCGCGCGGAACTTTTTCCTGCCTATCGTGCAGCGCGCGTAGTTTTTGGCATATTCTATTTCGGCGAGAAAGCCGAGGAATTTTCCTCCCGCGGAAAAGGCGGGCGCGCCCAGCCTCAGCGGCACGCATTCCCGCTTTGCCGCCGCAGCGTCCTCGTACACGATCTGCCCGCACAGTATGCGCGCGGGGTCAAGGTCGATATCAAATTCGCGCTCGTCCTTGTCGAAACACAGCAAAAAGCGCGGCACGCCCGACTTTCCCAGCACCCCGCGCACCCAACCGCGCCTGTCGCCATCTTTGGTGGTGACCTCCCTGCCGAACAGTTCGGAAAGTTTCATGATAGTTCCTCCGTGATCTGTTTTTTATATCATACTCCGTCCGCGGGCGCGCATGCGCGCGCTCTTTTGTCGGCTTGCGGCGAAAAAAGTCGCCCGGCGCGCGGCGGGAAGTTTAACGGATGTCATAAAAGTGTTAAAAAGTTTCAAAATAAAATTTTTCAAAAAACTTTACACATGACTTGACAGGTGTAAAGTTTTAGTGTAAACTAAGCTCAACCTTAAAGGATGCGGGTGTATTGCCCGTCGTTTAAGGGGCGGAGCTTTCCGCAACTCGGAGCGGCAGCGGCGCAGGTGTATTGCCTGCCGTGTGTCTGTTCTTTCGGGGTTGGTCGCGGGGACGGTGTATTTCCGACCGCTGTTACCGCCCGAACGGCTAAGATCGCCGCGGCTTCGCAGCCGCGGCGTTTTTCATATCGCGGCGGGCCATTCCGGAGGTTTTATGATAGAGCTTGAAAAGTATTACGACGTTATAATCGTGGGTGCGGGCGTTGCAGGGCTCAACTGCGCGCTCAACCTGCCAAGGGACAAAAAGATACTCATAATCTGCAAGGACACCCCCGACAAGTCGGACAGCTACCTCGCCCAGGGCGGCATCTGCAGGTTGGTGGACGAGGCCGACTATAATGGCTACTTCGAAGACACCATGCGCGCCGGCCACTACGAGAACAACCCCGCCACGGTCGACTGCATGATAAGGAACTCGCAGGAGCTCATCGACGACCTCATCGCCTGCGGCGTGCGCTTTGCCCGCAACCCCGACGGTTCGCTCGCCTACACGCGCGAGGGCGGCCATTCCCGCCCGAGGATCTGCTTTCACGAGGACTGCACCGGCAGAGAGATAACCACCCACCTCATGCGCAAAGTGCGCTCGCTGAGCAACGTGTTCGTCGTGCCCTATGTGACTATGGTCGACATAATCTGCAGCGGCAACGAGTGCCTCGGCATTGTGGCAAAGGACAGCAAAAACGGCAGACTTTACAGGCTGTTTGCCGACTACACGGTGCTCGCTTCGGGGGGCCTGGGCGGCGTGTTCGAAAACTCCACCAATTTCAGAATACTCACCGGCGACGCGCTTGCCGTCTGTCTAAACCACGGCGTCGCGGTCGACCACATAAACTACATTCAGATCCATCCCACCACGCTCTATACAAAGGAGCGCGGCAGGCGGTTCCTCATCTCGGAGAGCGTGCGCGGCGAGGGCGCCGTGCTGCTCGATAAAAATTTCAGGCGCTTCTGCGACGAGCTGCAGCCGCGCGACGTGGTCACCGGCAATATCCTCGCGCAGATGAAGAAGGACGGCACCGAACACGTCTGGCTGGACATGCGCCCCATCCCGAGGGAGGAGGTGATAAGCCATTTCCCCTCGATAGTGCAGCGCTGCCTCGACGAGGGCTACGACGTGTTCCGCGAGTGCATACCCGTGGTGCCCGCGCAGCCCTACTTCATGGGCGGCATCCGCTCCGACCTC
>ERZ1643246.416-NODE-416-length-56010-cov-9.176910_pt1 | contig 56010 bp, 47 predicted proteins | sample MGYA00579265_ERZ1643246 | MGnify/ENA primary metagenome ERZ1643246 (study PRJEB29033, sample SAMEA4952261) | chicken gut metagenome | biome: Broiler Chicken; feature: Gastrointestinal Tract; material: Caecum | place: Ireland | collected 2018 | study: Broiler... | reverse complement strand
AATCAGCAAAATGACTGTTTGCAAGCATACTAATTCAATAGTAGCCTTTTATCCGGAAAAAATCAAGTGCTGAAAAGGGGTTTTTCGAGAAATTTGCAGGAAGCAAAGGAAAAAGATTCATTTTTGAAAATAGAGTCGATATGTGAAAAAGCAGAGCCTTCCAAAAGAAAGCTCTGCTTTTATCTCTATGTTTACCGTTTCCGGGAAATCAGGCGGGAAATGTGGTGGTGCAGCCGCTGCCAATAGATCAATACCAGCCCGGAAAGGGCAAAGTCGTAAATGACAAAGACGACATTGGCAGCCAGCCAGAACAGCGGGATGAAAATCCCCAGCCCCCAAAAGCTTGCGGCAGGGACTCCCAAAAACCAGATCACAACCAAAACATCCGCCGCCATAGCAGCGTTGAAAACCAAAAGCTTTATTACCCAGGAAATGGCTTTTGATGGGAAACGATTTTCAATAGCGGCTTTAAGAGTGGGGTAATAGCCAAAGAACAGCAGGTACATCAAGAAGGCCTCTTTATCCGAAAGCAAAAAGAAAGCCAACACCGAAGAAATCCCAAACACTGCCCAGCTCCACTTGGCGCCGATTTCCATCACAACAGCCATCAGCAGCACGCCGGCCAGAGCGGGCAAAGCAATGGTGGCCGTCGGCACCAGGTTTGTGAGAAACAGGAGCACAATTTCCAAAGCGGCGGCAACGCCGCAAAAAGCCACTCGTATGGTTCTGTTCACAGCACAACGCCTCCCCGTCAGCAGCAGGAGATCAGGTCTCCGCCCATGCATTCACAGCAGCAGTCGGCGCACATCAGGGAAGAACACACATCGCAGGCGTTGCATCCGCCGCCGGAGCCCTGCATATTGGGGTTGTATCCTCCATAGCGGCCGCTGCGCTGGTTGTTCATTTGGTTCATGGCTGCCCGATACTCGGGATTCATGGGATCCATCTGGCAGGCTCTGGAGAAGTGGTTGGCGGCTTCTTCCACCCATCCACGGCGATACAGAACCGTCCCCTTGAGGAAATACCATTCCGCGTTCCGGCCATCCATGGGAACCCCGTTGAGGATTTGCTCTGCATCGGCAATCCGGCCGTTCATAATCAGATTGCGCACATCGCTGAAGCCGGAGCTCCGGTAGGGGTTATTATAATTCTGATACCCGCCCGGCTGCTGATAGGAACCTTGCTGGCGCTGGCCTGTCCCGTTTCTGCGCTGAGAAACAATGGTGTCATAGGCCTCGTTGATCTCCTTCATTTTTTCCGTGGCAAACTCCGCCAAAGGCGTGTTGGCATAGTTATCGGGATGATATTTCTTCGCCAGCTCGCGATAAGCGCTCTTAATTTCTTCGTCAGTAGCCGATGGGGAAACTCCTAAAACCTTATACGGATCGGACATGCTTCTTCTCCTTTGCGTGCAAAAATAAGATTTCTCGCTGCATCTCCGGCAGGCCCTTATGAATCACATTTTCAATAATGGGGCCAAACCTCTTCCATTCTAAAAGAGTAAGCGGTGCGATAATACGGGATACCGTCATATTCAAAACGCCATTGCAGGCCTCTTCCGCCTGCCGCCGCTGCTCCCCTTCCAAAGAAGGGATGCCGTCCAGGCCCAAAGCTCCAATAAAGGGGTTGAATTCCCCTGAAGCTAGGTCCTTACGCAGATCATCCGCAGCGTCCATAAGATACACCCACCGGCCCAAAAAATAGCCGAACTGCTCTAGAATCACGGCCAGCTTTTCATCCTCGCCCGCCCATTGCCGGAGCACACCGGCCAGCAGCGTTGCCGTAGGGTGAGCGCAAGCGTCCAGAGAGGCAGGGGATTCCTTTTCAGCCTGGGTCTGGGCCTGCAGGTATTCTTCCACCTGAGCCGCCAATTTAGGAAAAGCGCGGGCAGCCTTTTTTGCGGAAAAATGCCCCAGCATCCGCAGGAACCCAGCCCGCAGCTTTTCCACAGGTTTGCCGTCTGCCAGGTCATCCCGGAGCTTGGCATCGGTTAATAGAATCGATACCGCGCCGGCATAACGGAATACCTCTTCCCCGCCGGAACAGAAAAAACAGGCTTTTGTGGGATTCGCCACACACCGTCCTGACGAAAAAGAAGGGCAGTCGTCCGACAGCCCAAGAAGAACCATCACCAAAAAGGTGCAGTCATAGCTGAGGGTCAACCGGGAAATTCTCCCGTAAGCGAGCCCCATTCTTTTGCAGAGAGTACAGTATAAACCCCGGTACTGTTCATATTCGCGAACCAGGAGTTCTGCTTTCCAGGGACGTATATAACCAAACACCTGATTCACCTCAATCGACATTCTGCCCGGTCCCTACTATACTCGGGTGAGATTATTCTACTATAGCTTTACGGGAAAGTACGTGAATAGTTTGTAAATTTTTATTCTCAAAGTATTTCTGAAAAGAAATTCCTGCAAAAAAAAGCTGCCCCGATTAGGCAGGGCAGCAAAATTCAGGAAGGAAAATAAGGCCGCAGGGGAAACTTCCAGCTGCGGATTTTCTTTTTCAGAGTGCTTTGGGTGTATTTCCCCACTTGCAGCAACCGGTCAAATCCCCGAGTTTTCATTTCTTTGCGGACTGTAGCCAGAGGGACTTTTTCCCGTAGCAGAATATCGACGCATTCTATGATGGTCTGGGGGATTTTCTGATCGGTCATCCATTCTGCCACAACAGGCAGGTTGTATTCACACCAGAGGATATCCCGTACTCGGAGCATGGCCTCTACCCTCTGGAACACTTGGTGGCCATAGGGCTCCTCGCACCGCCACTCCAGCTGGGACTCCCGTTGGAGCAATACCGGGGAAGGCGCGGTCTCTTCTGCACGGAGCAAACACCGGTATAAAAATTCTTCCCTATAGCCATAGCGGCAATCCTCCTGGAACCACAGGTGGTTTTCTAACAAGAATTGCCGGCGCAGCAAGACGGCTGCCAGGTCGATTTGGAGCTTTCCCTCCAAGCAGGCCTGGAGATATTCCGCCCCGCTCTTCTTTTTGACCACCCGGCTCATAGACTGCCGTTCCGCCAAGCGGGACTCCTCCTCCGTTTGGCTGCCGAAAACCATGTCCGCTTCCGTCAGCTCCGCAGTGGAAAACAACCCGGGCAGGATATCCTTGTATAAGTGGCTGGCCAGCAGAAAAGCCACATATTTTCCCTGAGCTCGGTGAAGCCCGGAGTTCAGCGCCGCTGCCGGTCCGCCGGGGCCATTCTGCACCACAAAGCCTGGAAGCCCGTATTGACGCAGCAGCACCAGGGATTTGGCTAAAGTGGAATCATCGGAGCCCATATCCACAATGACGATTTCAAAGGAGAAGGCGGACGTCTGCCCCTGTAGGTGCTCCAGAATCCCCTTCATCTCTTTTTCGAGATTCCTGACGGGAAAAATAATCGAAACGTCCACTTTTTTCTGCTCCTTTTCTGGGAAGATACCCTTAGTATAGCACAAACCGTAAAGAACAGCTATCCAATCTTGCCGAAATTCACCTTACATTTTTGTTAGTTTCACCTGTACACCGCCGGCACTGCGCACAGAAAGCACATGACAGGCGCCTTCTCCAAAAACAGCCTCTATCTGTGCCCGGTAAGTTTCCAGCATTTCCCGTGGAACAAAGGCCTGGATAGTACCGGCAAACCCGCCGCCGTGCACCCGCCAGGCGCCCTTCCCTTCCAAGATGCTTTCGGAAAGGGCCAGGGCCAGCGTAAGGCCTTGGTGGGCGGGGTCAGAGCAGGCGTAGAGATTTTGGAGGCACAGAGCGGAAGAGCGCCCAGAGGCCACCACCCGGGATAAAAATCCGGGAAAGTCCCTCTCTTTCAGGCAGGCGGCTTCCTCTTGGGCCAGGGTGTTGTCCCGGAAGAAGTGCAAAGCCCGGAGGACTGCCCGGTCCCCCAGTTTCTGCCGCAGTTCCCCCATTCGGGCATGAAAATCTTCTTCCTGTACATCCCGCAGCACCGAAGCCCCCAACTCTCGGGCCACGGCCTTCATCTCGGCGGGAATCGCCGCATATTCCCCTGTGAGGTCCGCATGGTTCCCGCCGGTATCCACAATACACAGGGCATACCCCGCCTTTTCCAGGGGGAACTCCACCTTTTCCAGAACAGGCTTTTTGGGGTCCCGGAAATCCATAGCGGTGAAGCCCCCAACGCTGCAGGCCATCTGATCCATCAGGCCCGAGGGCTTCCCAAAATACACATTTTCCGCATATTGGGCAATCTGCGCCGCCGTTACCGGGTCGATGTCGCCGTCATTAAACAGGTGACTGATAATGGTGACCAGGGCAATCTCAAAAGCGGCAGAGCTGGAAAGCCCGGAGCCCTTCAGCACCTGGGTAGCGGTATAGGCCTGAAATCCCCCAACACGGTATCCCAGCTCCCGGCAGCGAGCGCACACGCCCCGGAGAAGGGCGGCAGAGGTGCCTTCCTCCTCTTTCTGTGGAGCAAGCTCCGAAAGGATAATCTCGTCTGTGCCGGGGTATTCCTCCGAATGCAGCCGGACAACCGGCTCCGCAATGGGGGCCGCCGCGGCTACAATATCCAGGTTGACGGCGGCCGCCAGCACATTGCCGTGATTGTGGTCGGTGTGGTTGCCGCCGACTTCCGTGCGGCCCGGGGCACTGAAGAAGGAGACCTCTCCTTTGCCAAAATGAGCTTCATAGCCGGCGGCAATACGGCGGTACCGTTCCCGCTGTGCCTCCCGGCCGGTCTGATACAGTTCCTCAAATGGAATCGTAGACAATACAAACCTCTCCCTTACGATTTTCTGTTATGTATGATTTTTTCCCAAAAGAGCTCAGTCCAGATGCATATAGCGGTCGGCCTCTTGCCAGGGAACCGGGAAGCCCGCTCCATGAGAGCAAAAGACAGAACCCGCAGGATTTTCCGTGTCCCGCTCTGGGTCATACCCAATTTCGGCCACAGCAGCTTCCTGGTTTTTGCAGGGCTCATAGCCGTCCGGCCGCAGGGAAAGCGTCCCTCTCCCCCGGGTGTAAGAGGTGAGCTCCCGGCCATAGTCCAGCAGCCCCGATACCGGCGCCCGGCCCTGGACACAGGCCATCTCTTCTTCGGTTTCCGGCTGGCCTAAAGAACCGCCCATTTGCTGGACATCTCCAAAAAGCCTCCCCACTAACCCGGCGGGGACCCGGGCCTCAAAGGAGTACCAGGGTTCCAGAAGAATGCTCTCCGCCTTCATTAGCCCCTGCCGGATTGCCCGATATACCGCCTCCCGGAAATCGCCGCCCTCGGTGTGCTTTTCGTGGGAACGGCCATCTAACAGGCAGATTCGCAAATCCGTTACCGGAGAGCCGGTGAGAACGCCCTTGTGCTCTTTTTCCAGAACGTGGGTCTCAATGAGACGCTGCCAGTGAAGGGCCAGCCGGTCCGTGGGACAAAGGCTGACAAACTGGATACCGCTGCCCCGGGGGCCGGGCTCCAAGCGCAGGCACACCTCTGCATAGTGGCGAAGCGGCTCAAAGTGCCCACGGCCCTCTATCGGTGCGGCAATGGTTTCCCGATAAAGGACCCGGCACCGGCCAAAAGAGATTTCCTGGCCAAAGCGTGCCTGGACTTCCTCCCGGAGAACCTCCAGTTGGATGGTGCCCATCACCTGCACCCGAATCTCCTGCAGCTCTTCCAGCCACTGCACTCGCAAGGCCGGCTCTTCTTCTTCCAACAAACGGAACAGGGCCAGCATTTCCCGGGAAGGGCATTGCTGCCGGTCAAACTCCACCGATGCGGTGAGCATGGGCTCGGAAGAAATCCCCGGGGCCGGAGGTTCCGCGCCCAGGCTTTCTCCGGCTTTTACCGAGGAAAGCCCCGTCACAGCGCAGAGATCTCCCGCTTCCGCCTGGGAAAGAGGCTGATATTTTTCCCCGCTATACCGGCGCAGTTCGCTGACTTTTTCTTCGCCTATAGAATCTCGTGGACGAATCCTGCCGCCGGTGACCCGCAGAAAGGCCACCCGGTTTCCCTGCCGGTCCCGGCGGATTTGATAGACCCTGGCCCCAAAAGGGGCTTCCCGGCCGCCAGGCTCCGGGGTCAGCGTGTCCAAAATATGCAAAAGCGGTTCCACCCCTGTGCCGGCCAAAGCCGAACCCTGCACTGCTGGGCATACTTCTCCGTGCCGGAGCAAGGGAAGCAGCAGCGATGACCACTGCTCTGGCGCCACATTTCCGGCAAGATACGCTTCCAGCAGTTCGTCGCTTTGTTCTGCGGCGGCATCCATCATTGGAGAGGAAATTCCCTCTTCTGCCGGACACACCCGGGTGTGGAATCGCTTAGCCAGAAGGTTGATTACACCTTCCGGGTCGGCTCCGGCCCGGTCGATTTTATTGATGAAGAAGAAGGTGGGGATTTGATACTGCCGCAGCAAACGCCAAATGGTTTCCGTATGGCTCTGTATCCCTTCCACGGCGCTGACTACCACCACGGCAGCGTCCAGCACCCGGAGACAGCGCTCCATTTCCGGGGAGAAATCCCCGTGCCCCGGGGTATCCACCAGATACCAGGGAGCCTCCTTCCAGACAAAGGGCGCCTGGCCGCAGAAGATGGTGATGCCCCGCTGTTTTTCCAGAGGATTGGTATCCAGAAAGCTGTCCTGATGGTCCACCCGGCCTGCCCGGCGGATGGTATGGGCTTGAAAGAGAATCTGCTCGGACAGGGTGGTTTTTCCGGCGTCTACATGGGCCAAAATGCCTACGGTGCGGGTCTGCTTCATGGAGTCCTCTTCCCTTCAGCCATAGCCAAAAGCTCCGCTTCGGAGAGCACCGGAATCCCCAGCTTTTCCGCCTTTGCCAGCTTGCTTCCAGCTTCTTCTCCCGCCACTACATAGGAGGTCTTTTTGGAAACCGAACCGCTGACCTTGCCGCCCAGGCTCTCGATGAGGGCAGAGGCCTGGCTCCGGGTCATAGTGGGCAGTGTGCCGGTGAGGACAAAGGTGCGCCCGCTGAATAGAGAACCGGTCGGGATTTGGGCGGCCTCCATATTCACCCCGGCTTCCCGGAGGGCCTGGATTAAATGGCGGCTGCCGGGAAGTTGGAGGAATTCCGCCACCGCCTGGGCCATAATCTGGCCAAAGCCGTCAATAGAGGCGATTTCCTCTTCGGTGGCTTCCAGCAGGGCATCCATAGTGCGGAACCGGGCAGCCAGGAGCTTGGCAGCCTTGGCCCCAATGTGGGGAATTCCCAAAGCAAAGATCAGCCGGCTGAAATCATTTTTCTTAGAGGCCTCCAAGGCGTCCAGCAGGTTTTGGGCAGACTTTTCCCCCATGCGCTCCAAACCCGCAAGCTGCTCCTGGGTCAGAGAGTAAAGGTCAGCCGGCGTGCGCAGCAACCCTGCCGATACCAGCTGCTCTAAAATCGCCGGGCCCAGGCCGTCAATGTCCATGGCGTCCCGAGAGGCAAAGTGGATGAGGTGGCGCAGGAGCTGGGCGGGGCATTCCGGATTGGTGCAGCGCACAGCAGCTTCCCCTTCTTCCCGGGTAACCGGCTGGCCGCAGGAGGGGCAGGTCTCCGGCATTTGGAAGGGGGTGCTGTCCTCTGGGCAGGAGAGGACTTTCACCACTTCGGGGATAATTTCTCCGGCTTTCCGCAGCACAACCCGGGCCCCGGGACACAGCCCCTTTTCCGCAATGAAATCTTCGTTGTGGAGGGTGGCCCGGCTCACCGTAGTGCCGGCCAGCTGCACCGGCTCAAAAACACCGGTGGGGGTCAAAACGCCGGTGCGCCCCACATTGATTTCAATGGAGATCAGGGTGGTCTCCTTCTCTTCTGGCGGATATTTGAAGGCCTCTGCCCATTTGGGAAATTTGGCGGTGCTGCCCAGCTGTGCCCGCTGGCTGAATTGGTCCACCTTTACCACAGCGCCGTCAATGGAATAGGGCAAACTGCCCCGGAGTTCTCCAATTCGGCGCACCTCTTCCAGGACTTCCTCAATGGTATCGCAGACCTTATAAAAGGGCGGAACCGTCAATCCCAGCTCCTGCATCCATTGGAGGGATTGGGCATGGCCGGAAAGGCTTTTTCCCTCCACCTGCTGAAGATTGAACACAAAAATATCCAGTTCTCGAGTGGCCGTCACCCTGGGGTCCTTCTGACGAAGGGAGCCGGCCGCCGCATTGCGGGGATTTTTAAAGGGCTTTTCCTCCTGAAGCTCCTGCCGGGCGCACAGGGACAGGAAGCTGTCATGAGACATATAGACTTCCCCCCGGACCTCCAAAAAGGGCACTGGCTGGGTGAGCTTTTTCGGCACGGTACGAATGGTGCGGATATTGGCGGTGACATCCTCGCCTACCAGGCCATCTCCCCGGGTGGAGCCCCGAACCAGCACGCCGTCCCGGTATTCCAAAGCGACGGAAAGGCCGTCAAATTTCGGCTCCACCACATACTGCACTTGGGGACAGGCCTCCCGGACCCGGCGGTCAAAGTCCCGCAGCTCCTCCTCGGAAAAGGAATCGTGGAGGCTCTCCATGGGCACTGTGTGCTCCACTGGGGCAAAAGTGTTTAGAGCCGGGCCACCCACCTTCTGGGTGGGGGAATCGCTGCTGACAAGCTGGGGAAACTGGGCCTCCAGCTCTTCCAGCTTGCGGTAAAGCTGGTCGTATTCATAGTCTTCAATCTCCGGGGCATCCTCCACATAATACTTCTGCCCGTAATAAGCCAGCTGTTCCCGGAGCTGGGCAATCTGCTTTTCTGCTTCCTGTAGGGTCATATTCCGAAACCTTCCTTTTCATATACATAAAAAGAGCCCTGCCCGAAATGCGGGAATCGTCTTTCCGGGAGGGCCCTTGCTGGAGAGAATCAATAGGCAGCGCTCAGGGGATTCAGCACCCCATACTCCTTGTTTTCCATATCGTCGATATAACGGATGGCCTTGCCTGCGCCGTTGGCTACGCAGTTTTCCGGCTCTTCCGCCACATGAACGGCGATTTTGGTTTTCTTCTCCATAAGGGTTCCAAACCCTGCCAGATGAGCGGAGCCGCCAGTGAGGATGATGCCGTCCTCGTATACGTCTCCCATGAGCTCCGGGGGCGTGCTTTCCAGGGTTTCCTGCACCCGGCGAACAATTTGCATGGCCGGCTCCAAAATAGCCTCCATGACCTCTTCGGAGGTGACGTCTGTCCACTGGGGCAGGCCTGTCAGAGCGTTGCGGCCCTTAACGCGGAAAGTGCGCACCGCTGTTTGCGGATACACGCAGCCAATGGCGATTTTGGCCTCCTCGGCCATGTGCTCTCCGATAATCAGCCCGTATTTCCGGCGGATAAACTTGATAATCCTATCGTCAAAGGTATCTCCTGCTACCTGCATAGAGGCCGAAATAGCCACGCCGCTCAGGGAAATCACCGCCATATCCGTAGTGCCGCCGCCTACGTCCACCACAAAAGTGCCGTGGGGCTGGGAGATGTCCACTCCGGCGCCCATGGCCGCGGCCACCGGCTCCTCAATAAGGCAGATACGCCGCACACCGGTGGAGCTGATGGCATCCACCACGGCCCGTTTTTCCACCTCAGTAATGGCACAGGGAACGCTGACCACCACTCTGGGCATGAATACCCGGCTGCCGCTGACCTTTTTCAGGTAATAGCGGATGAGCTCCTGGGCCAGGCCAAAGTCGGAGATAACGCCGTTGTTCAGGGGGCGCACTACTGCTGTACGGGGAGAAGTACGGCCGATCATTTTATAAGCGTCTGTCCCCACAGCTACAATGCTGTCGGTGACGGTATCCACAGCGATGACAGAGGGCTCATTTAATACAATGCCCTTTTTGTCCAGATATATTTTGACGGAGGAAGTCCCCAGATCAATTGCAATGTCGGTTCCTGACATAATTTTCCTTCACCTTTCCTTTTTTGCCAAACCGCATCCAAAGCGGCTGCTATTTTATTTCATCCAAATGGTATGTTTTGGAGGATTTGTTTGATTGTGAACCCCATCAGGGAAAGCCCGCTCCACAGGCACATTCACAAAGCCTATTATAGCACCGGAATCGCCAAATAAAAAGTCACATTCTGTGAACATTCTGCGGCTTTCCCGCCGCTTTTGGTTGCAAGCCGGGGCGGAACTTGTTATAATATTTTGAGAATTCCCACACCCTGCCCTTTGCGCTGGGTGCAGCGGGGACTCCGGGTATGGCCGGAGCTCTCCAGGAGATACTGACAGAAAGGCCGCCTGATAGACGGTTTAGGAACGGAGCGATACAGTTATGAAAACGACCCTGATTATCCTGCTTTGCAAGCTGCTGCGGCTGGCAGGCAAGCTGGTGGGAAAAGGCAGCAGCCTGCCGGGAAGAATTGCTTTGAAGCTGGACCCCAATATTCTGCAAAAAATCCGTCTGCCCAATAAAATCGTGGCGGTAACCGGCAGTAACGGCAAGACCTCCACTGTGGAGATGATCGCCCATGTCTTGCAGAGCAGCGGAAAAAAAATCGCCTACAACAAAGAGGGTTCCAACCAGATTGAAGGCGTGACCACATTTTTGCTTAACGACTGCACCCTTGGCGGGCGGTGCAAAAGCGACATTGTGCTTATGGAAAGCGACGAGCGGTTTGCCCGGTACACGTTCCGGCACATCACCCCTACCCACTATGTAATCACCAATCTTTATCGCGACCAGATGACCCGCAACGGCCACCCGGAATGGGTTTATGATATTGTGGGGGAAAGCATCCACGATGACACCCATCTGATTCTCAACGCTGACGACCCTCTGGTTTCCTGCTTTGGCCTGGGACGCAAAAATGTCACTTGGTTTGGCGTGGACAAGCTCCCCTTCTCCACCGAGCGGAACACCAGCCTCTATCACGATGGCCGCTACTGCCCCAACTGTAAGGCCCGGATGAAGTACGATTTCTTCCACTACAACCACATCGGCTCCTACCACTGCACCAACTGCGAGCTTCATCGGAACGACACTGCGTTTACCGTGACGGACGCCAGCTTACAGGATTCCTACATTGTCGTTAACGGGAAATACCGCATTAACCTGAGCTTTTCCGGCATTTATCACTTCTACAACACTCTGGCTACCTTCTCGATTTGCAGCCTGCTGGGTGTTCCGGAAGAACAAATCGCCTCCTCTCTCAATGGCTACACCATGAAGAGCGGACGCATTGTGAAGTTTTCTATCGGCGAAAAAATCGGCACCCTGCTCACTTCCAAGCATGAAAACTCTGTCTCCTATGACCAGTCCATCCGGGTGGCGGTGCAGGATGGCCGCCCCTGCACGGTAACGGTTATCGTGGACGCTATCAGCCGGAAATACTTCACCAGCGAGACCTCCTGGCTGTGGGACATCGACTTTGAACTTCTGGCAGCGGATTCCGTGCAGGAGATCGTCCTCACTGGGCGCTACTGCTGGGATTTGGCGGTGCGCTTTTCCTACTGCGGGATTCCTTCGGAGAAAATCCATGTGATGGAGGACATCGGCCAGGCCGTGGACTATCTGCGGGAGCAGGCGCCGGGCTATCAGTATGTCATTACCTGCTTTTCTGATAAAGATAAGTTTTTGGATAAAGTGGAAAAGAGGGACGAGGAATGAAGCTGTTATTTCTGTACTATGATATTATGAACCTCTATGGGGAAACCGGCAATATGCGGGTGCTGGAACGCCATCTTCGGGACCAGGGCCTTTCCGTCACCGTGGAATGCAAGACCATCGGGGATGAGCTGGATTTTTCCCAATATGATTTTATCTATGCCGGCTCTGGCACAGAACGCAGCCAGAAGGCGGTGCTGCAGCATCTTCTCCCCTATCGGGAGAGTCTGGCTAATGCTTTGGAAGCGGGGGTGCCGGCCCTGTTTACCGGCAATGCCTGTGAACTGCTGGGGGATTCTATCACCGACGGCAGGGGCACCCGTCATGAAGCCCTGGGAATCCTGCCTTTTCACACGACGGAACAGCCTGATGTGCGTTACACGGGAGACGCAGTGGCTTCCTGCGAGCTGGTCTCCGCCCCGATCGTGGGGTTTGTCAACAAGTGCAGTGTCCTGGAGGGAATCCAGACTCCCCTGTTCCAGCTGCAAATGGGTTGCGGCAATACCCCCAACAGCACAGAAGAGGGCTTCCAGTTTCACAACACCCTGGGCACCCATCTCATTGGGCCTCTGCTGGTAAAGAACCCCGCTTTGATGGAGTGGATGGTCACAACCATCGGCTCCCGGCAGGAGGGCTTTTCCTATCAGGTGAAGCACTATGAATATGAAGAAAAGGCGTATCTCACTACCTATTCCGCTTTGCGGGAACGCTTGCCGGAAAAACCCGGGAAGTAAACCTACTTTTGCGTGAAACAGAAAAGAGAAAACGGCATGGATACCGCTTTGCGGCCCAGCCGTTTTTTCTTTGCCCTGATGCATAGAAAAGAAGCCCGGAAAATGGCATTTTTTCTTTTTTATTCGCTCCCCATTATTCATTATTCACTGCTTGGCACCCTGTCCGGCATCAAATTTTTGTTTGGAAATCCGGCGGGAAAATATGTTATAATGTAAACAAAGAGAATGATTCAGAGGCGCCGTCAGAATTTAGAGAGACGGCGTCCATAGGAGGCAGAAAGATTTGAACAGTATACAAACAAAACTACAGGAATTGGAAAAGGCCTGCGCACAGAAAGCCGGGAAAGCGCCTGTTCTGGTTCTCCGTGGATTCCCTTCGGCTCTTTGCAGAGAATTTTTGCAATCTCCTTGGGCAGTGTTCCCTGCAGACGAAGTGCTGGACGAGGAAGGTTGGCTCCGGCCGGAAGCCGTAGCAAAAGCCGGAGAACAGCTTCCCAAACTCCTGGAAACCAGAGACGGCCCCGCCCTGCTTCTGTATGAACAGCTTTTGGCGGTGGCCCCGGAGGTACTGCCGGAAAAGGGCCGGGTCTGGATTGTGGAAAACGACCTGTTTCCGGATATGGTGCCCTGCCTGCTGCCCCCAGAGCGGGCCGCTGCCCTTTGCGCAGGGCTGCAAACCGGTGAGATTTCCCCGGAAGAAGAGGTTTGCCTGACTTTTTATGGGGATGTCCAGGAAATGGAACCGGGTTGTTGGGCCGCTTCTCTGCTCAACTGTCACACCGAAAACGCCTATCCTCAGCTCCCCTTCTACGGTGCGCCTCAACAGGAGCCTGCCTCCCTGCCGGCTCAGGCCGCAGAGATTCCCGCCTCTGGCCGAAGCTTCTTCCGCCACCGGCTTCTGGTTCAGGAAGGAAAGCTTTCCGGAGAAGGACGTTATCTTCTGGATAACCGGGAGGACGCCAACAAGCCGCCGCTTCAGGGCTTTTTCCGGATGCTGGAAGAGCAGGGCCAGGCCTATGGGGTGGACTGCCGTCCCCGGGTAGAACATTTTGACGGGACGCCCTTTCTTCCTCTGCTGCAAAAGTATTGGGGCAAAGACGCCGCTTTCCGCCCCCTGGAATTCTATGCTTCCCCGGAAGAAAATCGCGAAACCGTAACTCTTTCTCAGGGCGATATTGTGGGATGTATTGCCCGGCAATGCGATCGGGCCTGTGCCGGAGAGAGCTTCCGGAATATTTTCGTTACCGCCCCCACCGGCGCGGGTAAATCCATCCTGTTCCAGCTTCCTGCTCTGTATCTGGCGGAGAAGTACCAAGCCGTCACCATTGTGGTAACTCCTCTGAAAGCTTTGATGAAGGACCAGGTCTATCAGTTGGAGAAAAAGCAGGGCGTCACCTGTGCCACCAGCCTTCACTCCGACATCACCTATGAAGAGCGTCAGGAACGCTTGCAGCAGATTCACAATGGGGAAAAGTCCATTGTTTACCTTTCCCCGGAGCTGCTCATCTCCTCGGATTTATCTGTGTTTATCGGAGACCGGCCTTTGGGACTCTTTGTGGTGGATGAAGCCCACACCGTCACTTCCTGGGGTAAGGATTTCCGAGCGGATTACTGGTATCTGGGCGAATACCTTTCCCGACTGGCCAGAGAGGGCCGGGGCTTCCCGGTATTGTGCCTGACCGCTACTGCTGTGTATGGCGGCGAGGAGGACGTGGTCAACGAAACCATTTCCAGTCTGGGAGTAGAGCGGCCTCTGTTGTATCTGGGTCGGGTTCGCCGGAAAAACATTGCCTTTGACATTCGTCGGGCAGAGCCTCAAGCCGGGGCCGGCAGCGTGGACAAGCAGAAAATCCAGATTGCCGCCCAGCAGACCCGGGAATTCGTAGCCAATGGCGAAAAGACCCTCTTCTATTTCCCCTACACCTCTCAGGTAGACGAGACCTATACCCGCTTGGAGTCCGAAACCCGCCGTCGGGTGCGGAAATTCCACAGCCGGATGCAGCCCTTGGAGCGGAACCTCTCCCAGTTGGCTTTCCAGAAAAACGACTGCGATGTCATGCTCAGTACTAAAGCTTTCGGTATGGGTGTGGACATCTCGGACATCCAGACTGTGTGCCACTTTGCCCCTACCGGTAACCTGTCGGACTACGTGCAGGAAATCGGCCGTGCCGCCCGCCGTCCGGAAATCCAGGGCCGGGCAGTTACCGCGTTTCTCCCCTCAGACGTCCGGTATATGTCCACTCTATACAGCCTTTCGGAGCTGCGGCAGTTCCAGATCCGGGAGATTCTGCGAAAGGTGACCCAGGCTCTCCGCCGGGAAGGCAAGCGGCATGTCACCCTTTTCCCCGATGAGTTCTCCTATCTCTTCCCTGGGGATGACGACAGCCTGCAGAACAAAGTGAAAAACGGCCTGCTGCTTTTGGGCAGCGACCTGGAAAAAACCTATGGCTTCCCGGTGCTGCGGATGCTGGCCTCTGACATCCAGCAAGGGGTCAACTACGTCAACGTGCCGGAACCTGCGGAGCGCACTTTCCTGAAAAAGTATGGGCAGTGGGTATCCTATCAGCCCGATAACACCCGCTTGGTTATCCGCTCCCGGAACCGTTTCTTTGCCAGCGATACGGTAGTGCGAAACAGCGGTAAGATTTATCAGATCGACATGGGCGGCCTGTGGCGGGGCTGTTTCCAGGAGATGAACTATCAGCAGTTTAAACGGCAGTTCTTTGTCGGGGAACTCTTTGACTGCCCTGGCGATCAGCCCTTGGCTCCCCGTTCCTTTATCTCCGTGCGGTATCGCAAGCCCTTTATGGAGTCTATGGAGGATATGCGCAAGGCATTGCGGAAAATTTCCGGGGTGTTCCGGGAATATAAGCTCCAAAAGCGGGCCTTTACCCTGGAAGAGTTTCGACAGGATTTGCAGTTGGGTGATGGATTCCCCGAGGAATTTGCCGGATTGCTGCTGGATATGTTCGTCACCACCAATCCCCAGCGGCCGGGAATGGGCGGCGGTGATAAGACCCGTTTTATTGCTTTTCGTAAGGGCGCTGACGGGGAAACCGGCAGCTACCGGGTTTTGAATACCGGTTATCTCACTTTGGAAAACCAGTTTATGCATCTGGCTACCCAAGTAGAGCCCGATGATGAAGGGGTCTATCAAGCTTATATTCTGGCGGGCCGCAGCGGGAAGCAGCCGGCGATTATGCGTCTATTCTCCTTGTTAGAGCTTCTGGGCATCGCTTCCTATTCTATGGAAGGCGGCCGTGGCCAGGAAATTTCCCTCTTTGCAGCGGATCCCGCTCTTCTGGAACGAATCCTCTGCAATCCGGAAAAGTATGAGAATCAGCAAGTCCAGGAAATCCATCGCCGCCACGGGTTGGCTGTGGAAACTATGGAGGCCTTTCTTTCCGGTGATTATTCCAGTGAGGCACGCTGGGATATGATTGAGGAGTACTTCCTGGGCCGGAGTTTCCTAACAAAAAAATAAATGCAAAAAACACTTGCAATTTTCTATTAAGTGTGGTATAGTAGATGAGCACCTAATAAAAAGGTGTTCATATCGCGGAGTGGAGCAGTTGGTAGCTCGTCGGGCTCATAACCCGAAGGTCGTTGGTTCAAGTCCATCCTCCGCAACCAGCGGACAGTGTCCGCTTCCAAGTTGCGCACCTCACATTGTGGGGTGCGTTTTGTTTTGTGCCCGCGAGGAAACTGCCTCTCCCACATCACTGGATATGGACGCAAGCCTCTTGCCTATCATGGAGGGAAATGAAATGGAAAGAATTATTACATCTATGAAAGATAAATACCTTCACCCATCGTTAAATTTGGTTGAAGACGTTTTTGCAAAATGGAACAGTCCCGAAGAAGGCCGGACTGTGCGGCGGCTGGTTGAAGAAATTCGAGCAAAGAAATATTATATTGCGGAACTAGAATTACTGATGGTCAACGAACACGATGAAATTATTGGATACGCTATGTTTTCCCGATTTCATATCGAAGGGAAATACGAAAATGAGTTGCTGATATTGACGCCCGTTGCTGTGAAAACAGAATTACAAAGACAGCACATTTCAAAAGACTTGTTGGAATATGGATTTGAAAAGGCAAGAAATCTGGGGTTTAAAGCAGTCCTTGTAGAAGGAAATCCGCAGAATTACATGTCTCGTGGATTTCAACCCAGTTATAAATTCGGTATAAAGGCAGGTCCAAATGTAAAGCTGCCCCATCCGGATTGCTTAATGGTTAAGGAATTGGAAAAAGGCGCGTTAGAAAAGATGAGCGGCCTTGTTGATTATTCCTTTTATGAAGCGCTTCGTGAGGAATAAGGCTATCCCCCGTTTTGCAATAAAGATACCAACAGAAAATGGGCCAAGACGCGGCTTTGCGATGTGGACGCTTTTCTTTTATTCTGGCAAGGTGCTCGCCTCAAAGCGGCATCTAAACAGTATGGAATTGAATTCGAGAGACTGTAGGAGATAAAATGCGCGCAGAAAATGATAAGAGTACATGGAGTCCGTTAGACTGGACAGAAGACGATAAGAGCACCTGGGATTTAATAGATCGGATACATCAAATGTCCGAAGAAGAAATTGAAAGTCGCCTTCGTGAGCTTGGGAAAAATGAAAAAGAGTTTAAGGGGTGATTTTATGGAATTCGGGCAGGGTTATGATGAATATATTTGTGATGACCGTGGACATTTAGAGCTCATACGAGAAATACGCGAAATGTCTGACGAGGAATTTGAACGTTATCTGGAAAAGTTGAAAGCAGAAGAGAAAAACTGAAAGCCACCAGTCAGAAACGGCCATCTGTAGAGCAAGCAAAAAGGCAGCGGGGAACTTCCCACTGCCTTTTTTATCACCCTTCTACGGGCTTTCTTTTACGCCTTGTCTTTGGCGGTAATGTACTCGTCAATGGCTTTGGCGGCCTTTTTGCCGGCGCCCATAGCCAAAATCACTGTAGCCGCGCCGGTAACCGCATCGCCGCCAGCATAAACCCCTTCTCGGGAGGTGAGGCCCGTTTCCTCTTCCGTGACAATGCAGCCGCGGCGGTTGGTCTCCAGTCCCTGGGTGGTGTTGCGAATCAGAGGATTGGGCGAGGTGCCGATCGACATAATGACGCAATCCACGTCCAGCTGGAAGTTAGAGCCTTCCTTCACCACCGGACGGCGACGGCCAGACTCATCCGGCTCTCCCAACTCCATTTCCACACACTCGATTCCCGTGACGAACTTGTGCTCGTTACCCAAGATGGCTGTAGGATTGGTGAGAACCCGGAAAATAATCCCCTCTTCTTTGGCGTGCTCCACTTCCTCAGCACGGGCGGGCATTTCTGCCTCGGAGCGGCGGTAGACAATAGTGACCTCATCGGCTCCCAGGCGCTTTGCACACCGGGCCGCATCCATAGCCACGTTGCCGCCGCCCACTACCGCCACTTTTTTGGCATGCTGGATGGGCGTGCTGCTTCCGTCCTGGTAAGCCTTCATCAGGTTCACACGGGTGAGGAACTCATTGGCGGAATAAACTCCCTTCAGGTTCTCACCGGGAATATTCATAAACCGGGGCAGGCCTGCACCGGAACCAATAAATACCGCCTCAAAGCCCTGGTCAAAGAGCTCGTCAACGGTTAAAGTGCGGCCGATCACCGTATTGGTGTTGACCTCCACTCCCAATTCTTTCAGGGTGTCCACTTCCTTCTGGACAATGGCCTTGGGCAGACGGAACTCCGGGATGCCGTAGACCAGCACGCCACCGGCCAGATGCAGCGCTTCGAATACCGAAACCTGATAACCCATCTTCGCCAAATCTCCGGCACAGGTGAGGCCGGAGGGGCCGGCGCCCACAATGGCGACCTTATGGCCGTTGCTCTGAGGAGCCTTTGCCTTTTCTGTGCTATGGGCGTTGTGCCAGTCGGCCACAAAACGCTCCAAACGGCCAATGGCTACAGGCTCTCCCTTGATACCCCGGACGCATTTGCTCTCGCACTGGGTCTCCTGAGGACACACACGGCCGCACACGGCGGGCAGAGAGCTGGACTGATTGATAATTTGATAGGCTCCCTCGTAGTCCTTTTCCCGAATCTTTGCGATAAATCCGGGAATGTCAATGGCCACAGGGCAGTGACCCACGCAGGGCTTATTCTTGCAGTGCAGGCAGCGCTCGGCCTCGTCCAGGGCCTGTTCTTCCGTGTAGCCTAAGGCCACCTCGCTGAAATTGTGATTGCGGACCATGGGGTCCTGCACCGGCATTTCGTTTTTCTTTAACGACATATTGGGCATGGCTAACGTCTTTCCTTTCCAAAAGAAGCCGCCTTCAAAGAACGGCGATTGTTTCGATTGATTATTTCGGGGAGCATGGCGCAAAGGGCCGATTACTGCTCCGCCTTTTGAAAGAGGTTACAGGTTTCTTCGTAGGCATGGCGCTCAAAGTCCTTATACATAGCGGAGCGCTCCATGGCCTCGTCAAAATCTACCAGATGGCCGTCAAAATCCGGGCCGTCCACACAGGCAAACTTGGTCTCCCCTCCTACTGTCAGGCGGCAGCCGCCGCACATACCGGTGCCGTCGATCATAATGGGGTTCATGCTCACTACCGTTTTCATGTTGTACTCCTTGGTGAGCTTACAGACAAATTTCATCATAACAAGGGGCCCAATGGCGATGACTTCATCGTACTCCTCACCGCTCTCAATCAGCTTTTTCAAAGCATCGGTAACCAGGCCCTTTTCGCCGCAGGAGCCGTCATCGCTCATAAGGACGAACTTATCGCTGACAGCTTGGAATTCTTCCTCCAGAATCACTAAATCCTGGTTGCGGAAGCCCACCACAGAGTGAACCTCTGCGCCCAGCTCGTGGAGCTTTTTGGCGATGGGATAGGCAATAGCGCAGCCCACGCCGCCGCCAATAACGGCTACCTTTTTCAGCCCTTCCACATGAGAGGGCACACCCAGAGGGCCCACGAAGTCGTGGATATATTCCCCAGCTTCCAGATGGTTGAGCTTTTCCGTAGTAGCTCCCACAATCTGGAAAATAATCGTCACCAAACCGGCCTCCCGATCATAGTCCGCCACCGTCAGGGGGATGCGCTCTCCGTTCTCATCCACTCGCAGGATGATGAACTGGCCAGGCTCGGCCTTTTTTGCAACCAGCGGCGCTTTAACTTTCATCAAAGTCACCGTGGGGTTCAGCACTTTCTTTTCTACAATCTGATACATGCGTCGTACCTCCATTCAGGTTTGCACACAGAGGCCCTGCAGGCCGGAAAAGGCCGAATCATCCGGATTTTTCCCTTGCCTGCCCGGCGGCCCCCAGGACCTGCCGCCCAGGGGGGCCGCATACTGTACGAATGGTATTATAGCACAGGCTCCAGGGGTTGTGCAATCAGAAAATGCAAGTTTCGTCGCCTTTTACACCATTCGCCCTATTTTTCGCGGAGTTATCTACATATGAAAACGACTGCTTTCTCTCGCTGGGTTATTCCAGGCTGAACCACAAAGAAGCGTTTCAACGACTATCTCCGGGCGGTTCAGGATGCGCTGGGGAAACAGGCTGTTTCCCAATCCCCGGCTCACCGCCATAGAGGTTCGTCCCAGCTGGTGGACTCCCTGGGCGTATTCCGGGAAAAATCCCTGGCTGGGCACCCATACGGGCCCTAACCCCGGCAGGCGTATTTGTCCGCCGTGGGCATGGCCGGCCAGCACCACCTGTACGCCGGCAGCGCAGTATTCGGTGAACTCCTCCGGCCGGTGGCTTAATAGCACTGTGAAGGTATCGCATCCCTTTGTTACCCGATACAGGTTTTGGCGAAAGCGCAGCTTGTTTTCCTGAAAAAAGCCGGGGTCCCGCAGGCCCGCCAGAGCGATTTGACAGCCATTCCTTTTCCACAAAACCCGCCGGTCTTCCAGGAAGATCACCCCCATTTCCCGTAAAACCCGCCGCAGCTTGGGATAGTCCGGGAATATGGCCTCGTGGTTGCCGGGAGCAAAAAACACCGGCGCCAAAGCGGTCAATCCCCGGCAAAGCTCCAAAGCAGGGCCAGCCTCTTCCAGGCTCCGGGTCCGGCGTTTGTCAATCAAATCCCCGGTAAGGCACACAGCGTCAGGACGGGCTGCAGCAGCTCTTTCCAGGAGTTTTCTCTGCCCCGGGCCAAACCGGCTGTTGTGCAGGTCAGAAAGGTGCAGGAGCCGGAGCCCCTCGAAGGCCTCCGGCAGGCCGGAAACCTTTAGGGTAATATGTGTTTCCGAAAGATGATGGTTCTCTTCCCAGCTGGCCCGCCCCAGCAGGACGGCTCCCGCCAAAGAAAGAGCTGCGGTAGTTGGTCGGATATTTTTCATGGGATCTCCTCCGCTGTGCATTTTTCATTATTATATAGTATACCATATCCGTCTATGCTTGTCATAACAAAGTATTCTTATCCAATTCCTCCAAAAACGGAATCCGTCAAATCTGTCAAGGAGGGCCCGGATACACCTCCCCCCTTTCTTGATATTTTGACAGCTTTTGTGTCTAATTCGTAAATTCACTCTGTTCCCTATTGACAACCATTTAAATTTGCAGTATTATTGTTTAACATCAAACAATAATTTTTATGAGATTGTTTGAAGATTCATTATAAGGAGGCGCTATCATGGAACATGAACCGAACTATGGTCTGGAGATTTTGCGTATCTCCACGATGCTCCGCCGCTGTGCGGACAACAGCATGGAAATCCGTCAGACCCAGAACCTGACCGGCTCTAATGGCTGGATCTTGGATTTCTTGTATGAGCATGAAGGGGAAAACATCTACCAGCGGGACCTGGAAAACACCTTCTCCATTACCCGCTCCACTGTGTCCAAGGTGGTTAAGCTCATGGAGAGCAAAGGCCTGATCCGCCGGGAATCTGTTTTTCACGATGCTCGCCTGAAAAAGCTGCTCCTCACCGACAAGGGCCGGGAGGTTCACCGTTTGGCCGCCAAAGCCAATAGTGAGCTGGAAAAGCGCATTGCCAGTGGTTTTTCTCCTGAAGAACTGGAACAGCTTGGCCAGTATCTGGAGCGGATCAAGCGGAACCTGGAAGGCGTGTAACCTTATTACATTCATAGACTGCAGGCCCGGCAAAGGCCTCTGAAAATGCCGCCGGGCCTTTTGTCTATGCAGGCTGTTCAGGCAGTACTGTACCCATGTTGTTTGATGTCTGACATATAACTTGGGGAAGGTTACTATACGGTCTTTGGCCGTCTCTCTTAAAAGTAAGGCGGTTTTGCGCAAGTTGGATGGCTTTTGCAGAACTGCCTTTTAGAAAAGCCTTTCAGAAAGGAATGATTTACAGGTATGTTGAAAACCCTCGCTCGCAGCATCCGCGAGTACAAGAAAACCGCTATTTTAACGCCCATTTTGGTTGTGGTGGAAGTCGTATTGGAATGTATCATCCCCTTCATCATCGCCAACCTGGTCAACGAAGTGCAGGCCGGCTGTGGTATGGATGTTATTGTCAACTACGGTATCCAGCTGGTGGTTATGGCGATACTGTCCCTGGTTTTCGGTGTGGCCGCCGGTAACACCTGCGCCACTGCCTCCACGGGCTTCGCCAAGAACCTGCGTAAGGATATGTTCTACCGCATCCAGGACTATTCCTTTGAGAACATCGACAAGTTCTCCGTATCCAGCCTGGTGACCCGTATGACTACTGATGTGGTCAACGTGCAGATGTCCTTTATGATGATTATCCGCATCGCTATCCGCGGTCCCCTGATGCTGATCTTTTCTTTCGTCATGGGGTTCGCCATGGGCGGTCGCCTGGCCATGATTTTTCTGGTGACCATTCCCCTGCTGACCATCGCTCTGGTGCTGATTATCCGGGCCGCTACCCCTATTTTCCGCCGGGTGTTCCGCAAGTATGACGCCCTCAACGATTCGGTCCAGGAAAACGTTCAGGCTATGCGGGTAGTCAAGAGCTATGTGCGGGAAAACTATGAGAAGAAGAAGTTTGCCGCCGCTGCCGAAGACGTCTGCAAGGACTTTACCAAGGCGGAGCGGATTATGGCGCTGAACAACCCCGTCATGCAGATTTGCGTGTATGCCGGCATGGCTTTTGTGCTGTCCTTCGGCTCTTATCTGGTTATCACCTCCCAGGGCATGGAAGTCGCTGTAGGTCAGATGTCCGCCATCCTCACCTACAGCTTCCAAATCCTCATGAGCCTGATGATGGTGTCCATGGTCTTCGTGATGATCACCATGTCCATGGAGTCTGCCGAACGTATTGTGGAGGTCCTCTCTGAGGAGAGCACCCTTACCAGCCCGGAGAACGCTCTGACAGAGATCAAGGATGGTTCCATCGACTTTGACAATGTGAGCTTTAAGTATTCCAAAAAGGCCGAGCGTATGGCCCTGTCTGATGTGGATTTGCACATTAAGTCCGGGGAAGTCATTGGCGTTTTGGGCGGCACCGGTTCTTCCAAATCCACTCTGGTGCAGCTGATCCCCCGGTTGTACGACGTCACCGAGGGCTGCGTCAAGGTCGGCGGTCAGGACGTGCGCCGGTATGACCTGGACGTGCTGCGCAGCAGCGTAGCCGTGGTGCTTCAGAAGAATGTGCTCTTCTCCGGCACCATCAAGGATAACCTGCGCTGGGGCAACCCTGACGCCACCGATGAGGAGATGCTGGAAGCATGTAAGCTGGCTCAGGCCGATGAGTTTATCCAGCAGTTCCCCAACAAATACGACACCTGGATTGAGCAGGGAGGCGCCAACGTCTCCGGCGGCCAGAAGCAGCGTTTGTGCATTGCTCGGGCTCTGTTGAAAAAGCCCAAGGTGCTGATTTTGGACGACTCCACCAGCGCTGTGGATACCCGTACCGACGCCTTGATTCGCCAGGGGTTCCGGGAGTTTATCCCCGAGACTACCAAGATTATCATCGCCCAGCGGGTAGCCTCCGTAGAGGACGCCGACCGCATTATCGTCATGGAAGGCGGGCGCATCGCTGCTATCGGCTCTCATGAGGAACTCCTTAAGACCAACGAAATCTACCGCGAAATTTATACCACGCAGAACAAGGGAGGCGACAAAAATGGCGAAGAATAAAAATTCTCAACCCGCCGCCCCTGCTTCCACGGCCCGGGGCCAGCGGGCCCCTAAGGGCGTGCTGCGCCGGGTGCTGGGCCTGCTCTTTGAGTTCTATCCGGTGCTGCTGCCGGTGACTTTGATCTGTATCCTTATCAACGCCATCGTCAGCGCTGTCCCCTCTATTTTCATGCAGAATATCATTGCTTTGGTGGACGAGAGCTACCGGTCCGGCGATTGGTCTTCTGTATCCGGCCAAATCCTTGGTATGGTGGCTGTTTTGGTCGTCATGTACATTATCAGTCTGCTGGCCGGATTTGCCTACACCCAGTTTATGGCTATTATCACCCAGGGGTCTCTGAAAAAGCTCCGGGAAAAGATGTTCAGCCATATGCAGGATCTGCCCATCAAGTACTTTGATACCCACGGCCACGGCGATATCATGAGTTATTACACCAACGATGTGGATACCCTGCGCCAGCTTATTTCCCAGAGCCTGCCCCAGATTTTGATTTCCGGCATTACGCTGTTCACCGTATTCTGCATCATGATGTACTTCAGCGTGATCTTGGGCCTGGTGGTTATTTTGGGCGTGGTGTGCATGGTGTTCTCCGCCAAATTCGCCACCAAGCGCTCCTCCAAGTACTTTCTGCGCCAGCAGGTGACCCTGGCAAACGCCGAGGCCTTCATGGAGGAAATGATGACCGGCCAGAAGGTTATCAAGGTGTTCTGCCACGAGAAGGAATCCAAAGAGGATTTCGACAAAGTCAACGAGGAAATCTTCTTCAACGCCCGCAACGGTAACCGCTTCGCTAACATTCTTATGCCCCTGCTTGGCAATATCGGCAATGTTATGTACGTGGTGGTGGCCCTTGTCGGCGGCGCCCTGATGCTGTCCGGCGCTCCGAACCTCAGCATTTCCGGTATGGCGTTCAGCATCAGCATCGTGGTGCCGTTCCTGAATATGACCAAGCAATTCGCCGGCGCAGTAGGACAGGTGTCCAACCAGATTAACATGGTGATTATGGGCCTTGCCGGCGCCCACCGGATTCTGGCTTTGCTGGATGAAGAACCCGAGACCGACGAGGGCTATGTGACTCTGGTCAACGCCAAGGAAAACGCCGACGGCAGCCTGAGCGAGTGTAAGGAACGCACCAATGTCTGGGCCTGGAAGCATCCCCATCACGATGGTACCGTCACCTACACCCGGATGCGGGGCGATGTGCGTTTCTATGACGTGGACTTCGGCTACACGCCGGAGAAAACGGTTCTTCACAATATCACCCTTTACGCCAAGCCCGGCCAGAAACTGGCCTTTGTAGGCTCCACCGGTGCAGGCAAGACTACCATTACCAACCTCATCAACCGTTTCTACGACATTGAGGACGGCAAGATTCGCTACGATGACATCAACATCAACAAAATCAAGAAGGCGGATTTGCGCCGCTCTCTGGGCATTGTTCTCCAGGATACCAACCTGTTTACCGGAACGGTGATGGAGAACATCCGCTACGGCAACCTGGACGCTTGCGATGAGGAATGTATCGCCGCCGCCAAATTGGCCGGAGCCGACGACTTTATCACCCGGCTGCCGGATGGCTATAACACCATGCTTTACGGCAACGGCTCTAACCTCTCCCAGGGCCAGCGCCAGCTCTTGGCTATTGCCCGGGCCGCTGTTGCCGACCCGCCGGTAATGATCCTGGATGAGGCTACCTCTTCCATTGATACCCGCACAGAGGCCATTGTGCAGCGGGGCATGGACGCCCTGATGTACGGCCGCACGGTGTTCGTCATTGCCCACCGGCTGTCCACGGTCCGCAATTCCGACGCCATTATGGTGCTGGATCACGGCCGTATTATTGAGCGCGGCACCCACGAGGATTTGCTCAAGCTCAAGGGCACCTATTATCAGCTGTATACCGGCGCTTTGGAATTGGATTGATCTAATTTCCCGGCTGTCCCAGCCTCCCCTATTTTCCTTCTCTCTTGGAGCGGAAACGGGGGAGGCTTTATTTTTTTCCTAAATTTGTCCAGCAATCTTGTTAAAGTCTTGACGGCGGGGGGCAATTTGTTGTATCGTATAAATAGAAGTCATTTACCGGCGGCGAAGACGGCAGCCGGTGAAATATCAAACGAAAAGAGGGAAATCGTATGCTGAATGACAAGCAGATCCAGCGGATGCTCCGGAAGCTCAAGCGCTTTGAGGACACCTTGGACCACATGATTTTTGAAAAGGTCTGCGACCTTCCGACCTCGCTCTATGAGACCAAAGAGCAGCTATATAATATCCCGGAGGACTCCCTATACCATTCCGTCCAGCCCGGGGATATGTGGGGCGGCGAAAACGTCTATGGCTGGTTCAAAACCACCTATCAGGTTCCCGAGGAATATGCGGGACGTCCCCTGTTCCTCCGGCCCCAGGTGGGCGGCTACGAAGCCCTGCTGTGGGTGGACGGCAAGCCCTTTGGCACCTATGCCACCAAGATCGTAGTCACCGGCCACGGCAACCACTACTGCGATATGCTGGTGAAGGACCCCAAGGCTGGCCAGGAGATCAAAATTGACCTGGAATTCTATGCGGGCCACTATGTCATGGGCACCATGCCTTTTGAGGAGAATCCCCACCACGATTTCCGGTTCCCCTTCACCTCCATGGACATCTGCGTGAAGAACGAAAAAATCGCCAACTTCTACTTTAACCTGCGCACCCTCAACGAGCTGGTGGAAGTCCTGGACGAGACCAGCTACCGCAAGGCTGAGCTCATCAACGTGATGCTGGCTCTGCACCAGGTGCTCTATTATGACCCCGCCTGCGTCAGCCGCGAGGAATTCTATGCGGCTCTGGACAAGGGTGAGGAGATTATGGCTCCGGCTCTGGCTCGGCACAACAGCTCCACCGCCCCCTCTGTGGGCATCATCGGCCATTCTCACATGGACACTGCCTGGCTGTGGCACATCGATGAGACCATTAAGAAGTGCGCCCGCACCTATTCCAATCAGCTGAACCTCATGGAACAGTATCCGGAATACACCTTTATCCAGAGTTCCTCTTATCACGGCGAGGTCATCCGGGAACACTATCCCGAGCTCTTCTCCCGGATTCAGGAGAAGGTCAAGGAGGGCCGCTATGAGCCCAACGGCGGCGTCTGGGTGGAATGCGACTGCAACATTACCTCCGGCGAGTCCATGATCCGCCAGTTCCTGTGGGGCCAGCGGTTCACCCGCCAGTATTTCGGCTATACCTCCGACGCCTTCTGGCTGCCGGACACCTTTGGTTATTCCGCCGCTATCCCCCAGATTATGAAGGGCTGCGACGTGAAGTACTTCCTCACCACGAAAATGGCTTGGAACGACACCAACCAATTCCCCTATGACACCTTCTATTGGAAGGGCATTGACGGCACCCGGGTTTTCGCCCATTTGAACAAGACCCACGTGTGGCCGGCCCCCAAGGATTTCTATGAGTATGTATACGGCACCAAGAGCCCTGACGCTGTGCGCCAGAAGTATGTGGCGGACCGCAAGCTCATCTCCTACGGCTTTGGTGACGGCGGCGGCGGACCCCAGTTTGAAATGGTGGAAATCGCCCGGCGCTGCCACGACCTGGAAGGCTGCCCCAAGGCAGACCACACCACGGTCGGCCGCTTCATGCAGGAGCTGGAAGCCAACGCCAAGAACCCCGACACCTACAGCGGCGAGCTGTATCTGGAGCTGCATCGCGGCACTCTGACCAACCAGCATAACATCAAGCGCCACAACCGCCTCTCGGAAATCGCCCTGCACAACCTGGAAGCCCTCACCGTCTGCGATGCAGTGGAATCCCATATCCCTGCCAGCGATGCCGCTTATCGTGACCTCCAGTGCACGCTGCTGGTGAACCAGTTCCACGATATTCTGCCCGGCACCTGCATCCCCCGTGCTCACCAGGAATCTCTGGAGCAAACCGGCGCTCTGATGGAAAAAGCCGCTGTGCTTATCCAGCAGGCCGCTGCTGCTGCAAAAGAGGACAACAAGGTGACGGTGATCAACACCACCTCCTTCACCCGGAATGAAACCCTCTATCTGGACTATGTCCCCGGTATGCGGGTACAGGGCGGCTATGCCCAGCAGGTAGTGGATACCCTCCAGAACGGCCGCAAGCTGGCTGTGGCTGGCGTGGAGCTGCCTCCCTATGGCAGCGTAGTGCTGACCCTGGAGCCCGGCGAGCCGGAAGCCGCTCCCTCTGCTTTTGCTCTGGACGGCCAGGACCTGACCACTCCCTTTGCCAAGGTTGCCTTTGATGATCGCGGATATATGAAGTCCTTCTATGACATTCAGGCCCAGCGGGAACTCACCGGCGAAGGCTATGCCTTCAACACCTTCCTGGTAGCGGAAGACCTGCCCTCCGAGTGGGATAACTGGGACGTGGACGCGGACCTGCAGATGAAGTTTAAGGACTGCGCTTCCCTGCTGTCCCGTGAAGTCATCGCCAACGGCCCCGTAGAGCTGCGCATCCGCAGCCGCTATCAGATCACCGAAAAGTCCACCATCACCCAGGACATGGTGTTCTCCGCCAACAGCCCTCTGGTCCGCTTTGAGACCCTGATGGATTGGCAGGACGATCACCGCTTCCTGAAGACAGCCTTTGATACGGATATCTTCAACGACTTTGTCCGCCAGGAAATCCAGTTCGGCTATCTGAAGCGCCCCACCACCCGGAACAACTCCGTGGATCAGGCCAAGTTCGAGGTTCTCAACCACAAGTATACCGACCTCTCCGAAGCCCATTACGGCGTGGCCATTCTCAACGACTCCAAGTACGGCATCTCCGCCTATGAAGGCCAGCTGCGGCTCTCCCTGCACAAGGGCGGCCTGCGTCCGGACTACATTCACGGCGACAGAGGCCTGCACTACTGCGAATACGGCCTGCTGCCCCACCAGGGCGGTTTCTCGGCCCAGAACGTCATCGAGCCCGCCTATGCCTTTAACTATAAGCCCGTGCAGGTAGCCGGCGTGCGGGAGATTCCTTCCCTCATTTCCGCCGACAAGCCCAACCTGGTCATTGAAACCCTGAAGGCTTGCGAGGACAGCGAGAACGCCTTTATCGCCCGTGTGTATGAGGCAGAAGGCGGCTTCACCCACGGCAAGCTCTCCCTGAGCTTTGCCCCCAAGGCTGTGGAACTCACCAATATGCTGGAAGAAACCCAGGAGGCCCTCCCAGCCAGCGATACCCTGGAACTGACCTTCCGGCCCTTCGAAATCAAGACCATCAAGATTTCCTACTAAGAGAGCCATTTCCTTTGGCAAATTGGGAAATCCCATTTTCTAAGCCAAGCGCTCCGTATCTGCCCCGGCAGGTGCGGGGCGCTTTCTGTGTCTCCCGGCAGTATCAAAGGGCTTTACTTTTTCCTGGAAATCTTCTATAATAGGATAGTTAAGTGCCCGCCGGCGGGGCGCATCCGGCCGGATAATTTCTGTGTAGAAATGTAGAGGTAGAAAAATATGCTGCAATTTGAAGAAGTGAAGCAGTCCCTCACCGACCTGGAACCGGAGCTCCGGGATCTGGCGGACGCGCTGGGATTGGAAAAGACCAAGGAAGAGATCGAAAAGCTGGAACAGGAAGCCGCTGCCCCGGGATTTTGGGATCATCCGGAAAACACCCAGAAGGTTTTGCAGCGCACCAGCGGCCTGAAAAATAAGGTGGAGAGCTATGAAAAGCTGTGCCGGCAGTTTGACGACGCCATGGCTCTGGCGGAGATGGGCGACGAGGCCGAGGATTTGTCCATTCTGCCGGAGGCCCAGGAAGAGCTGGAGGCTTTCAAAAGCAGCCTGGAGGCCATGCGCCTGACCACCCTTCTCACTGGGGAATACGACGCTAAAAACGCCATTCTCACCTTCCACGCCGGTGCAGGCGGCACCGAAGCCCAGGACTGGGCCGAGATGCTTTATCGGATGTATCACCGCTGGGGCGAGCGCCACGGCTTCCAGGTAAAGACCCTGGACTATCTGGAAGGCGAAGAAGCCGGCCTCAAGAGTGCTTCTGTCCTCATTGAAGGGGAAAACGCCTATGGCTTCCTGAAGAGCGAGGCCGGCGTCCACCGTCTGGTCCGCGTCTCTCCCTTTGACGCTTCCGGCCGGCGGCACACCTCCTTTGCCTCCCTGGAAGTCATGCCGGAAATCGACGACACCATCGAAGTGGAAATTGACCCGGCGGATATTAAAATGGACGTATACCGGGCCAGCGGCGCCGGCGGACAGAAGGTTAATAAGACCTCCTCTGCGGTGCGTTTGACCCACATTCCCACGGGCATTGTGGTGGCCTGCCAGGTGGAGCGCAGCCAATACCAGAACCGGGATGTGGCCATGCGTATGCTGAAATCCAAGCTCATTGAAATCAAAGAGCGGGAACATCTGGAAAAGATCAGCGACATCAAGGGCGAGCAGAAGGAAATCGCTTGGGGCAGCCAGATCCGCTCCTATGTGTTCATGCCCTACACCCTGGTAAAGGATCACCGTACCGGCTATGAGACCGGCAATATCAACGCGGTGATGGATGGCGATCTGGACGGCTTTATCAACGCGTATCTCAAGGCCGGCAGCCTGAATGCCATCACCGAAGAGATTGACTAAACACACATAACAACTGCGGGAGGAGGCGCTTCTCCCCTGCATACATAAAAAACCTATCCACTCCCGGATGTTATCTTCGCGAGAGGATAGGTTTTTCTGTTATTTCCCGTTGCCTCTCCCCTGTTTTATGCTCCGGGCTGGGGAAACCACAGCAGTACCACCGCTGCTGAAGCCGCCATAGAGACCACATCCCCGGTGAGGGCGGCGGGAATGGTCCAGCGGGTCTTTCTGATGCCCACTGCCCCGTAATACACCGCAATGGCGTAAAAGGTGGTTTCGCTGCTCCCCATGAGCACGGAGATCACCCGCCCGGCAAAGCTGTCTGGATGGACGGTCTCGAACAGGGAAGCTGCCAATGCCGTGCTTCCGCTGCCGGAAAAGGGCCGCAGCAGCGCCAAAGGCAGCGCCTGGGCCGGGAACCCCAGCTTTTCCGCCCACGGCCCCAGGAAGCTGGACACCATGTCCAGGGCTCCGGAAGCCCCCAGCATGGTCACGCCCATCATCAGCCCCACCAACGTGGGCAAAATAGAAATACTGGAGGACAGCCCCTCTTTGGCTCCCTGCAGAAAAGCATCGAATACCGGCACCCGCCGCACCAGGCCAAAGGCCACAATCAGCACGACTGCCCCCGGCAGAATCCACACCCCCAGCTTATCCATGGCGGCGCCTGCTTTCTAAAATCCGGCACATCCCCAAAGCTGCAAATAAGGCTGCCGCTGACACCAGCCACACCGCCGGAGTAATGTCAAAGGGAGAGGTGCTGCCGTATTGAGCCCGCAGGGCGGCGATATAGGTGGGGATGAGCTGGATAGAGGCGGTATTCAGCACCACAAACCGCACCATGGCCCGGCTGGGTAGGGGTTCCCCTTGGGCATTTTCCCGGACCAGGGCTTTCATAGCGGCAATCCCCAGGGGGGTAGCGGCGTTGCCCAAACCCAACAGGTTAGCGGTCAGGTTCAGGCTCACCGCCTCCATGGCTTCTCCCTTGGGAGACACTCCCGGCAACAAGCGGCGGGTAATGGGGGCCAACAGCCGGCTGAGCAGTGCTGTGACGCCTCCCTGTTCCGCAATGCGCAGCAGGCCCGTCCAGGCGCACATCATCCCCGCCATAGAGAGGGTGAGTTCCACTGCTTGTTGGCTTCCGTCCAGCACCGCCTGAGAGAGGGCCTCCATCCGTCCGGTGGCCAACGCGCAGAAAAAGCTCAGCAGGATCATTCCCGCCCAAATTTTATTCAGCATACCCTCACCCCTTTGAGCCGTCTTTATCAGTCTCTGTGCTGACATGATATGCGCCGGAAAAGGAAGAAATACCTGCCCGGAAAAATATGGTATATTTTCGGTATACTTGCCGCAAATCCGGCTGCTTTAGCTGCGTAAGTTAAGTCTGCCTTTCAAAAATGGCGGCTTTAAGCCATTTTTTACGATTAAGCACAAATTATTACAATTTTCTTAACTTTTTATTTTTTATCATTTATATGTTGACAAATTTGGAAATTACCGGTATCCTATATTTAGAGGGATTCGACAAAGTTCTACAAACGCGGATTCCGGAAAGGAGAAAAAGCAAATGAAATCGACAGGCATTGTACGCTCCATCGATAACATGGGCCGGCTGGTGCTGCCCATCGAGCTGCGCAAGACCCTCCATCTGGGGGAGAAAGAAGCGGTTGAAATCTTCACCGAGGGGAATGATATTATCCTGCGGAAGTTTTCTCCTCGCTGCACTTTCTGCCACTCCACAGAAAACCTGATCCCCTATCGTGGACAGAACGTCTGCAAGGAGTGCGTGCGTAAGCTGGAGCTGCTTTCGGAATGATTCCCGGGAGCGCTCTCCGTAAATCAACAGGAACAAAGGACGGCCCGGGCAGTGTTTTAACTGTCCGGGCCGTCGAAAGGTTGTGAATCAAAATGGATACGGTTCTTCATTTTGGAAACCGGATCGACGCCTATGCCGAGGATATGATCCGGGATTTAGCGGCCCTGGTGGCCATTCCGTCTGTGTGCGGCCCGGCAAAAGGGGAATTCCCCTATGGCAAGGCCACCGCCCAGGCTTTAGATTTTGTGTTGAATCGGGCAGCGGAAATGGGGCTGTCCGTGTATAACGCCGACCACTATGCCGGTCATGCGGAATACGGCGAAGGGGACGAAATCGCCGCGGTTTTGGCCCATGTGGACGTGGTACCGGTGGGGCCCGGCTGGGATACCGACCCCTTCACCCTGACGCAAAAGGGAGACCTCCTTTACGGCCGTGGAACTGCCGATGACAAGGGCGCTGCGATTGCCGCCCTGTATGCCCTGAAGGCCCTGAAAGATGCCGGGGTTGCAGGAAAACGCCGGCTGCGGGTGATTTTCGGCTCCGGTGAGGAAATCGGGATGGAAGATCTCCCCCACTATTTTGAGAGCCAGCCTCTCCCCGATGTTGCCTTTACGCCGGATTCCGACTACGGCGTGTGCAACCGGGAAAAAGGCATTCTCCGCGTCCGGGTTCAGGGCGCGCCTTCCCCCAACATTCTTCGCTTTACCGGCGGCACTGTCGTCAATGCTGTGCCCGATCAAGGGGAAATCCTGCTGCACTGCTCTTTGGAAGAGGCCAAAGCCCTTTCCGAGAGCTCCCTTCCCGGAGAGTTCTCCTTTTCGGTCACCAGTGAAGGGATTGAGATTCTCTCTAAGGGCAAAGCGGTCCACGCGATGCAGCCCGACGAGGGATTCAACGCGGTTTCCCACGGAATTGCTCTGCTGGGCAGCGTACTTGCCCCAGAAGATTTGGGCAGCTTCCTGACCTTCCTGCACACCTATGTAGGCTGTGAAACCAACGGCGCTTCTCTTGGGATTGCCTGCTCTGACGAGCCCTCCGGAACCCTGACCTGCAATCTGGGCCTGCTGCACATGGACGCATCCGGCGCTTCTGCAGAATTTGATATTCGCTATCCGGTGACCGCAGAGGGCGAGAAGATTATCGAGGCCTTCCGAGCCTGTGTGGAAAAGGCCGGCTTGCAGTTCACCGTAACGGAGCACACGCCTCCCCTGTATCTGCCGGCAGACAGCCCCTTCATTCATCTGCTCCAGGGCTCCTATACTGCCGTTACCGGCCAGCCCTGCAATCTGTATGCCACTGGCGGCGGCACCTATGCCCGCGCGGTATCCGGCAGGGGCGTAGCCTTTGGCCCGATTTTCCCGGATGAGCCGGATCGCGGCCTGCATCAGGTTAACGAGCACATCGACCGCAACCGCTATTTAGAGCACGCCCGCATCTGTTTGGAGGCTATGTACCGGATGCTGCAAGGGTAACCTCTGAAAGGCGATCATTGTTTTAAAATTAAAAAGAAAAACCGGTTTGGAGTGTTTTCCTCTCTCCAAACCGGTTTTATTTTTTAAGTTAAGTCACTGAAAAGGTCTTTCTGATAAACGCCTTTGGAAATCAGCTCCTGGAAAGCCTGGATGACAGTTTCCTTATCCTCCTGGTAGGTGACGCCGAACCACTTATCGTGGGTGGGAAGCACCTGCACGGTTACCCGGCCCTCCTGTAAGAGCTGATCGATATAAATGGGCAGCAGGAATTCACCCTTGGAAAGGTCATTCTGGGGATTGCGGAAGAATTCCTGGAAGCCCTCTTCCAGCAGTCCCACAAAAGCCGGGGTCAGGCCCCACATATTCATAGAAACCGGAGATTCCACATCCACGGGCGTCCGAGAACCGTCTTCCCCTTCTACCACAGCGCCTTCCGGCGTTTTGAGAATGTTCCGGGTCTCATGAACCTGGCACAGATAGCCCTTTTCGTCCACTTGGCAAATTCCCCGGGTTACGCCGCCGTTTTCACTGAGGGTATTTTTCAGGATGAAGCCCGCCATGCACAGGTCGTTGGACTTTTCCGGAGTATAGGCTATAAGGAAATCGTGGAGGCGCACAAAGGCTTCCTTCCCGTAGTAGTCATCGGCGTTAATGACGGCAAAGGGCTCCTGCAAAATCTCTTTGCAGGCAAGCACGGCTTGGCCGGTGCCCCAAGGCTTGGTGCGGCCCTCTGGGAACTCGGCACCTTCCGGCAGATTCCGCAGCTCCTGGAAGGCATAGTCAATCTCTACGCCCAAAGCGGAGCAGATTTTCTCCATCCGGCTGCCAATGACCTCTCGGAAAGCCTCTTCAATATCCCGGCGGATAATGAAAACCAGCTTATTAAAACCCGCTTCAATGGCATCGTGGATGGAATAATCCATAATGATCTCCCCGTTGGGGCCTACAGATTCCAGCTGCTTAATACCGCCGCCAAACCGGGAACCGATCCCGGCGGCCATAATCACCAGTGTCGTTTTGGTCATGGAAACGTTCTCCTTCTCTTCTTCGGAGCAGCTCTGATTTTCTTGTGAAAATTTTATGAAAGACGCAGCTCCTCAGATTTTTTATTATGGTCTTTTCAATGACTATTTTGTGCTGTCATATAAAATTTATGAAAAAACACTGCCGGTTTACTGTTATCGACAGTGTTTTATCCATTATACCCTTGTTTCAAGAGAAGGTCAATAGCTAATCATTATATTTTCTATATTTTCCTTAGGTCAGTTTACGCGACAGGAAAATGATTTTAACGCTTGCAGAGACTATTGGAATGAACCGTAACGGCCTCATTCATCGCTAAAAACAAACGAACTGCTTGTAACGTCGATATTGATCTTTGCGGTGCCATTTCCACTTGTGTAGTCATAGCTTGCACTGAGCATATCATACGCAGGCCAACCCCTTGGAACAGGTTTCACTGAAATCAATTCAGGTATTTTTGTCCACCTGGTGGAAGGTCTTCAGGTTACCGGTTTTTTCGCTGCGCTTCTCCAACTCAGCCTCCACCTCTTCCAGTGAAATGCCCTCGTTGACCATGAGAACCATCAAGTGATACAGCAGGTCGGAGATTTCCAGCACCGTTTCGCGATTGTCGCCGTTTTTAGCCGCGATAATCACCTCGCTGCACTCTTCCCCGCACTTTTTCAGAATCTTATCCAGGCCCTTTTCAAAGAGATAGCAGGTGTAGGAGCCTTCCTTCTTCTCTTCTTTCCGGCCAACTACCGTCTGATACAAAGACCGCAATGCGTCATTCATCTTCGCTCGTTCCTTTCTATGGGATTATTCTTTCCAAATGGTCTTATAAAAACAGCTGTGGGAACCGGTGTGGCAGGCGTTTCCCGTCTGGATAACCTTGACCAGCAGGGTGTCGTCGTCACAATCAGCGGAGATAGACACCACCTTCTGCACATGGCCGGAGGTAGCCCCTTTATTCCAGAGGTTCTGACGACTCCGGCTGTAGAACCAGGTGTACCCTGTGGAGAAAGTGCGCTTCAGGGATTCCCGATTCATATAAGCCAGCATCAGCACTTCCCCGGTGGCGGCTTCCTGGACAATAGCGGGAATCAGGTCGCCTTTGCGGAAATACTGCTCGATAAAGTCATCCATGGCCTCTTCCGGATGCATATGATTCCCGGATACCCGGTGGGCGGCCAGCAGAGCCGCCTTTAGATCCAGGCTTCCCGCATAAAGGGATTTGCCGCAGATGGCCCCATAGAGGTTCAGATCGTGGAGGTCAATGATGTCCTTCAGGTTGCTGACACCGCCGCTGGCAATGATATTGCAGGAAACCGCGTTATTGATCTTGTCCAGCATATCCAGGTTCGGACCGTTGAGGGTGCCGTCCTTGGAAATGTCCGTGACAATCAGGTAACGCACGCCGATGTCCTCCATGCGCTTGGCCATTTCCAGATAATCCACATCGGAGGTTTCCAGCCAGCCGGCCGCAGCCACCTTGCCGCCCCGGGCGTCGATGCCCACAGCAATGCGTTTGCCGTATTTGGCTACCGCCTCTTTGACAAAGTCCGGATTCTGCAGCGCAGCGGAACCCAAAATCACCCGGGAAACCCCGCCTTCCAGATATTCCTCCACGGTTTTCATATCCCGGATGCCGCCGCCTATCTCCACGCGAAGGCCGGTATTCCCAATCACCCGGAAAATCGTTTCGCGGTTCATGGGCTTCCCGCTTTTTGCGCCGTCTAAATCCACCATGTGGAGCCAGCGGGCCCCTTTTTCCTCAAAGCCCTTTGCTGTTTCCAATGCGTCTTCCGCCACTTTTTCCGCAGTGGAGAATTCCCCCTGGTGGAGGCGCACACACTGCCCTTCATGCAAATCAATGGCAGGCAAAATTACCATATACATTCCTTCCTTCTCCCCGCTGGTCGGGGCTTTCTCAAATAAAAATCATCGATTACAGCATCCCCTTTGTGGAGAGGACGCCGCCATTATTGGGGGCAACAGCCAGCCGGAGGGCATGGGCTGCTGCTTTAAACAGAGCTTCTATCATATGATGGGAGTTTTTCCCGTATTCTACCCGGAGATGCAGGGTCATGCCGCTGTTCACCGCAAACGCCCGGAAAAATTCCTCGGTCATGCAGGTGTCGAAATCCCCCACCCGCTCTTCCGGGAATTCCCCCTGGAATACCAGATAGGGCCGGCCGCTGATGTCCACCGAAGCAAAGGCCAAGGCCTCGTCCATGGGAATAAAGAAGCTGCCAAACCGGCAGATGCCGCCCTTATCCCCCAAAGCCTGTCCAAAGGCCTTCCCCAGCACAATGCCGGTGTCTTCAATGGTGTGGTGGCAATCCACATACAAGTCCCCTTCCGCGTGAAGGGAAAGGCCAAAGCCCCCGTGAACTGCTAAAGCTGTGAGCATATGGTCGAAAAATCCAATTCCCGTCTCCGCCTTCACCGGGCCTCCATCCAGGGAGACAAAAGCGGTGATGTCCGTTTCTTTGGAGGTGCGGGTCACTTGCGCAGTGCGCTGACTCATAGCCTTCACTCCTTTCCTGCGTCCCGGAGGAACCGGGCCAATGCTTCCAATACGGCGGCGTTTTCTTGTGGAGTTCCCGCTGTAATCCGCAGATAGCCGGGGAATTTCCGCACAGCGATACTCTGGCCCAGCAGATAGGCATGGGCTTCTTCCGCTTTCTCCATGCGCAGGAAGGCAAAGTTGGTGCAGCTCTCATACACGTGGAGCGCCTGGGGGAATTCTCTTTCCAGTTCTTTCAGGCCGGCCAGCAGCTCCTCCCGGGAGCGGAGAATTTCACGCAAAGCCGCCTGAGACGCTTCTTTGCGCCCCAGCAGGGCCGCCCCTGCCGCCTGGGAGAAGGAATTCACATTATAGGGAGACTTCACCGCTTTCAAGGCGTTGGTCAAAGGCAGGGAAGCCATCGCAAAACCCAGCCGCAAAGCCGCGCCGCCAAAGGCCTTGGAGCAGGTCCGCAGAATCATCAGGTTGTCGTAGTCCTGGAATTCCGGTAACAAACTCTGATCCCAGAAGTCCATATAGGCCTCATCCAGCACCACCAGGGCTTTCACCGAGGAAATCAGGCGGCGCACCTCCTCCCGGCCAAGGCCCAGAGAGGTGGGGTTGCAGGGATTGGAGAAAATCAGCAGCTTAATGTCCTGCTCCCGGCACACCCGGATGACCTCATCCACATCAATCTGCAAATTCTCTGGCTTTTGCAGCGTCACCGGGACGCCCTCCGACAGGCTCCCGTAGAACCGGTACATGGAGAATTCCGGTTCCAGGGTCAGGAAATGGTCTCCCTTCTCCAAAAAGGAATTGCAGATAATCGAAATCAACTCGTCGGAGCCATTGCCGGCGGTGACGTTCTCCACTGGCACCTGGTAGTAGTCCGCAAAGGCCTGGCACAGCTGCGTAGCCAGAGGGTCCGGATACCGGTTCAGGGCCAGATCGGAAGCAATGCGGGCATACTTCTGCTGCAGGTCTTCCGGCAGGCTGAAAAAGGACTCGTTGGCGTCCAGCCGGATGGCGTACTCCCCGGAAATGGGGTCGTAGGGCTTTAAATTGCGAATTTTATCGTTCAGTTGATACATAGGCGGCTCCCTTCTGCCGGGTAGGCCGGCATTTTTTCTTGATGACTTATTCTTCTCCCCGCACCCGGATGGAGTTGGCGTGGGCGGTGAGGCCCTCGGTCTCCGCCAGCCGGATAATATCCTCCGAAGCCGCCTGCAAAGCGGGCTGGGTGTAGTAGATAAAGCTGGACTTCTTCACAAAGCTATCCACGGAAAGGGGCGAGAAGAACCGAGCAGTGCCGCTGGTGGGAAGCACGTGGTTGGGGCCGGCAAAGTAATCCCCCAAGGGCTCCGGGGAGTAATTGCCCAGGAACACGGAACCGGCGTTATCCAACCGCCCTACATACTCCATGGGATTGGCGCAGCAAACTTCCAGGTGCTCCGGGGCCAGGTCGTTGGCAAACTCCACGGCCTCCTCCATGGTTTCGCAGACGATAATCGCGCCGAAATTGGTCAGGGATTCCTCGATAATCTCCCGGCGGGAAAGGCGCTGCGCCTGCTCCTGGAGCTGGGCCACGGTCTCCTGGGCCAGCTTCTCGCTGGTGGTAATGAGAATCGCCGAAGCCATGCGGTCGTGCTCCGCCTGGGACATCAAGTCCGCCGCCAGATAGGCGGGTTTCGCGGTTTCATCCGCCACAATGAGGATTTCGCTGGGACCGGCAATCATGTCGATGTCCACAGTGCCGTACAGGTGCTTCTTGGCAGTGGCCACGAAGATATTCCCCGGCCCCACAATCTTATCCACCTTGGGAACCGTCTCCGTACCGTAGGCCAGGGCCGCTACCGCCTGGGCGCCGCCCATGAGGAACACCCGGTCTACCCCAGCCGCCAGGGCCGCCGCCATAATATCCGGGTTGGGCTTGCCGCCCTTGGCCGGAGGCGTCACCATGATAATCTCCCCCACCTCGGCAATTTTGGCGGGGATGGCGTTCATCAGCACCGAAGAGGGATAGGCCGCCGTGCCGCCGGGCACATAGATGCCCACCCGGTGCAGGCCCCGCACCCGCTGGCCCATGAGCACCCCATCCTGCTGGGTGGTGAGCCAGCTCTGCTGCTTCTGCCGCTGGTGGAAGTCCCGGATATTGGCCGCTGCTTTTTCCAGCGCGGAAAGGAACTTTGGATCGCACTGAGCGGCCAAGGCCTTCAGCTCTTCCCGGGAAATCTCTGTTTTTTCCGGAGCAGCCCCATCAAATTTTTCCGTATAGGCCCGCACCGCCGCGTCGCCGTTTTTCCGGACATTCTCCAGAATTTCCGCCACTGCGCCATCCACCTTGCGGTCGTTTTCCCCGATACGCTCTTTTAATTTTTCAATAAATCCGCGGCAAAGCTCCGCGTTGCCGGCTACAGTTTGAATCATGAAAACTCCTCCTACTCTATTAAAATTTTATTTTCTTTTTTATCACAAATCGCGTTCCAAACGGCGTTCCAACTTCTCTCGATAAATTTACGATCCGGTATAGCAAGCCATACGAAACTGGGAAACACCAGATAATGCACATCTTTTGTATCTGAAACGGACATACTATCCATCTTGCGGCCCTTTTCCCAATATACTATCTTTTCATCAATTTTCTTTTTGTCTGAATTTCCATAGCCTGGAGCACTGCTTCAAAGGTTCCCTGGGAAAAACCATCCGCCCGATAGATTCCCAAAATCTGATGGGAAAACAAGATCAGGCGCAAAAGGCCGTCACACCAGACCCCTTTGACCTCCCGATAGGATACGGAAACCAGTCAAGAGGAAGTTTATTTTTTCCGCAGTTTCCGGCCGGAATGGGCTTCCATACAGCGGCACACCGCCCTGCCGCTTTTCCATGCGGTTTTGGAAAAATACCCCTGGATAAATCCGTCCTCCTGGAGCATCACGCAGACCAAATGGGACGCAGACAGAAAATGCAGATGCTTGTGGTACCGTACCTTCCGGATATCCTCATAGCGCAGCACTTGCACCGGCACACCGCCCTGCCGCTTTTCCATGCGGTTTTGGAAAAATACCCACTGCACCCGGCTGTCCCGGGATTCCAGCATTTTCATCTGGCGGTATCTGAAAAGGCCCCCTGCATACGGAAGCGCGTAAACGAATAAGAGAAGTAGCGTGATTTCCAAAAACATCTCCCAGAGCCCATCGGGATAGTCCCCGGAAGAGGCGAACACCAACACACCCAGAAGCAAATACAGCCAAACGAGGAAGGCCACCAAGCAAACCACCACGGTATAGGGCATCCGCCGAAACAGCCAAGCCATACCGGCAACAAACTCCTTTTTGGTCAGCTTCCGCTCATAAATGGCAATGGGTTCTTCGTTCATTTCTCCTCTTCCTTTCCGGTCTCCTTGATAGCCGCTTCCATTCGGGCAGCCAGGGATTCGATTTCCTTCTTCCGGAGTTTCATGCTGGCAATATTGACAATCAGCCGGGCGGAAATATCCGCCACAAACTCCTTGACTTCCAGGCCGTTTTCCTTCAGGGTGGAGCCGGTCTCCACAATATCCACAATGGCGTCGGAAAGGCCCAGCAAGGGGGCCAGCTCCACGGAGCCTTCGATTTTGATGACCTTCACATCCATGGCTTTGCCCTCAAAAAAAGCCCGGGTCACGTTGGGATATTTGGAGGCCACGGTCTTTTCCGAAAAGCCCTGGTAAAAGTCCTGGTCCTTGGGGCCGGCCAAGGCAAACCGGCAGCGGCCAAAGCCCAAATCCAGCACCTCAAAAAAGCGGCTGCCGTTTTCCATGATGGTGTCCTTGCCCACCACGCCCAAATCGCACACACCGTGCTCCACATAGGTAATCACATCGGCGGCCTTGGCCAGCACCACTTCAATCTGCCCATCCCCGATGGGGAGGATGAGCTGCCGGCCTTTGTGATGGACGCTGGTGCAGTCGATTCCCATTTTTTCCAGCAACGCCACGGTGTCCTTTTCCAAACGCCCTTTTGTCAGGGCAATGCGCAACGGTTTCATTGGGCAGCGCCTCCTTTCACAATCCCGTTTTCGCCCACAACATCCACCCGGGGAATGGCCTTGGCTTTGGCCAGGGCTTTGGCTTCCTCCAGGGAATCGCACAGGGCGTTTTCACAGATAAGGCCCTCCTGCTGCCAGAGCTGAGAGGCGTATTGCAGAGCAGCCAATTCCTGGCCTGCTTCCCCATAGACCAACACATCCGGCTTGCGTACCGGCGCGCCCTGGCCCCGCTTGATCATGGCCTGGGCCACAGCGTCCACGTTGACAGAGAAGCCCACCGCAGGCATGGGGGCGTCAAACCGGGACAGCAGGTTGTCGTAGCGGCCCCCCAGGAGCACGGCGTCGCCCCACTCCTCCACATAGGCGCTGAACACCACGCCGGTATAGTAGTCGTTGCGCTGCACCAGCCCCAAATCCACCATCATCCGGTCTCCAAGACCCAAGGCTCGCAGGGACTCATAGAGGCTTTTCAGGTATTGCAGGGGCTCCCGGGCTTCCTCCCCGGGGCACAGGGCCAGAGCTTCGTCAATGACCTCCGCCCCGCCGAAAAGCCGGGGCAAGCGCCCCATGGCCCGGACGGCCGGGCTGTCCTCCAACCCTTCCAGCAGCGTACTCAGAGCGGCATAGTTTTTGGATTCAATAGTGCTGCGCAGCTCCTCCCGCTCTTCCTCGATAATGGGGAGCTCCGCCGCCAAGGCCCGGAAAAAGCCCGCGTGGCCGATTTCCATCCGGAAACCGGGCAGGCAGCTCTCCATGGCCTGGACTGCCAACGCCACCGCTTCAATGTCCGCCCGGCGGCCTCCGGCTCCCAGCAGCTCCACGCCGGCCTCCATGGTCTCGTTACTCCGGCCGGTAAGGCTGGGGTTGTTCCGATAAATGGGCTGGCTGTAGTAGAACCGCATGGGCTTCTCCATGTTTTGCAGCCGGGTAGCGGCCAACCGGGCAATGGGTGTGGTGGTATCGGGCCGAAGCACCAGGAGCCGGCCCTTGGGGTCGCTCATCTTATACAGCACCTCTTGGGAGATGCCCGAACGGTGGGGGTCAAACACATCGTAGAACTCCACCCCCGGGGTCACCGCTTCCTGGTAACCGTGGGACGCAAACACCTCTTCCAGCTTCTCTTCTGCCAAACGCCGGGCGGCGCAGGCTTCAAAGAGCAGATCCCGCGTCCCCTCCGGCGTGATTTTATTATAAAGCTTCATCCGCGCTTCCTCGCTTCCTTTTGTTTCGCTTTAGCGTGATGCTATGATACCATATTCAAGTATCAGCTGTCAACGGCCTTTGGGTATCTCCCCGGCAGAGCATCAGAAAAAGCTCATCTGGCTGCTGTCCGGCAGGCCGCCCAGGGCCCCCGCCTCCCGCAGGGTATCGATCACCGCCCGGGAGACCTTGGAACGGGCTTGCAGGTCGTCGATGGAGATGTAAGGCCCGCCGTCATTTTTGGCTTCCTCCAAGCTGACGGCGGCGGCCTCTCCTACGCCGCTGAGGGACGAGAAGGGCAGCCGGAGCTTGCCGTCCTCCACCAGGAACTTTTTAGCGGCGGACCGGTACAGATCCACCGGGAGCACCTCAATGCCCCGGGCCAGCATTTCATTGACAATTTGCAGGGTGGAATAGGCGGCTTCCTCTTTGGCGCTGGCCTCCTTGCCCTTCATGTTGATTTCCGTCATTTTCTGACGGACGGCATCCCGGCCCCGGGCTACTACCGCCCCGTCAAAGTCCTCGCCCCGGACGGAGAAGTAAGCGGCATAGTACTCCACAGGGTGGTGTACCTTGTACCACCCCAGCCGCAGAGCGGAAATCATATAGGCCGCCGCGTGGGCCTTGGGGAACATGTACTTGATTTTCATGCAGGAATCAATGTACCATTCCGGCACATTGTGGTCACGCATGGCCTGCTTACGTTCATCGGTAAGGAGCTTGGGGGCATTGCCCTTTCGGACAATTTCCATAATATCAAAGGCCATTTTCGGCTCCAATCCCTTGAGCATCAGGTACGTCATAATGCTGTCGCGGGTACCGATTACCTCGGAAATGGTGCAGGTGCCGTTATTAATCAAATCCTGGGCATTGCCCAGCCACACGTCCGTGCCGTGGGAAAGGCCGGAAATTTGCAGCAGGTCCGAGAAGGTCCGGGGATTGGAATCCACCAGCATCTGGCGGACAAAGGGGGTGCCCAGCTCCGGCAGGGAGAAGGTGCCGGTGGTGGAGTCGATGTCCTCCGGTTTGACTCCCAGTGCCTTGGTGGAGTGGAACAGGGACATGACCTCCGGGTCACTCATGGAAACGTTCATCACGGGAATGCCGGTGTACTCCTCCAAATAGTGGTAGATAGTGGGCACATCATGGCCCAGCTCATCCAGCTTACAGATGGTATCGTGGATGGAGTGGAAGTCGAAGTGAGTGGTAATGTTGTCGGACTTCTGGTCGTTGGCGGGATGCTGCACCGGGCAGAACTCGTAGATGTCGTGGCCCTTGGGCACAACCACCATGCCGCCAGGGTGCTGGCCGGTGGTGCGCTTAATGCCCGTGCAGCCAATGGCCAGCCGCTGTTCCTCCGCCCGGCGCAGGGGGATGCCACGCTCTTCGGCATACTTCTTCACAAAGCCCAGCGCGGTCTTATCCGCCACGGTGGCGATGGTGCCGGCCTTGAACACGTTGTCCTTGCCGAAAAGGGTCTCCGTGTATCGGTGGGCGCTGGACTGGTATTCACCCGAGAAGTTCAGGTCGATATCCGGGGTCTTATCGCCGTCAAAGCCCAGGAAGGTTTCAAAGGGAATGGTGTGGCCGTCCCGCTCATAGTCTGTGCCGCAGACCGGGCACTTTTTCGGCGGCAGGTCAAAGCCGGAGCCGTAGCTGCCGTCGGTGATGAATTCGCTGTGCTTGCAGTTGGGGCAGAGATAGTGGGGCTCCAGGGGATTGACCTCGGAAATACCCGCCATACTGGCCACAAACGATGAACCAACCGAACCACGGGAGCCCACCAGATAGCCATGAGCCTCGGAGTCCGCCACCAGCTTCTGGGCTGTCATATACAGCACTGAGAAACCGTGCTTATTGATGGAATCCAGTTCCCGCTTCAATCGTTTTTCCACAATTTCCGGCAGGGGGTCGCCGTACTTTTCCTTGGCCCGCTCCCAGCACATGGCGTTCAGCTGCTCCTCTGCCCCATCGATAAAGGGCGGGAATGTGCCTTTGGGAATGGGCCGCACGCTATCGATGGAATCCGCGATTTTGTTGGTGTTTTCCACTACCACTTCATAGGCCTTTTCCTCCCCCAGATACCGGAATTCCTCCAGCATTTCCGCGGTGGTGCGCATATACAGGGGGGCCTGCTCCGAGGCGTCGTCAAAGCCCTGGCCCGCCATGAGGATTTCCCGATATTTGGCGTCCTTGGGGTCCATGAAGTGGACATCACCGGTAGCCACTACGGGTTTATTGAGCTTTTCGCCCAAACGCACAATGGTACGATTAAAGTCCATGAGCTCTTCCTCGCTGGAAGCGGAGCCGTTACGGAGCATAAACCGGTTATTCCCCAGGGGCTGGATTTCCAGATAGTCATAGAAGGAGGCGATTTCACACAGCTTCTCCCAAGACTCGTGGCGCAGGATGGCCCGGAACAGCTCGCCAGCTTCGCAGGCGCTGCCGATGAGCAGCCCTTCCCGGTGCTCCATGAGGACGCTCTTGGGGATCCGGGGACGCTTATAGAAGTAATCCAAATGAGCGTAGGAAATGAGCTTATACAGGTTCCGCAGGCCCGTCTGGTTCTGCACCAGGATAATCTGGTGGAAGGTAGGCAGCTTTTTGGGGTCGCCTCCGGCCAGGGAGGTGTTAATGGCTGAAATCTCCTTGGTTCCGGTATCCTCTGTCAGGCGCACCAGCAGGATTTTGAAGATTTCCGCCAGGACTTTGGCGTCATCGCAGGCCCGGTGATGGTTAAAGGGCGGCAGCTTCAGATATTCGGCCACGGTATCCAGTTTGCAGTTCTTAATATCCCGGAGCATGGAACGGCACATGGGGACGGTATCGATATACGTATAGGGGAACTCCAGGCCGCTGCGCTTGGAAGCCGCCCGCATAAATGAAGTGTCGAATTCCGCATTGTGGGCCACCAAAACAGGGTTCCCTTCCCCGCAGAAGGCGAAAAAGGCTTCCAGGGCTTCCTTTTCCGAGGGGGCGTCCTGGACCATACTGTCGGTGATGCCGGTGAGCTCGGTGATTTTGGCGGGGACAGGCCGCTCCGGATTGACAAAGGTATCAAAGCTGTCGATAATCTCCCCGTTTTTGATGCGCACCGCGCCGATTTCCGTCATGCGGTCATTGCTGGCGCTGAAACCGGTGGTTTCAATATCAAAGGCGATAAATTCCCCGTCAAAGGGCATTTCCCCCTGGCCGGTAACGGCTGGAACCATATCGTTGACAAAATAGGCCTCCACACCGTAGATGACCTTCATCTCCCCGCCGTCCTTGCGGATAGCCTCTACGGCGTTCATGGCGTCAGGGAAAGCCTGGGCCACGCCGTGGTCGGTAATGGCGATGGCCTTCTGTCCCCAGCGGAAGGCCCGGTTAATCAGGTCGCCGGCCGGCGTCATGCCGTCCATGCTGGACATATTGGTGTGCAGATGCAGCTCCACCCGCTTGACTTCCGCGTCGTCCACTACCTTCAGCTGTTCCACCGAGGCGATGGCCCGGGGGCGCATCACGTCCTCGTGGTCGTATTTGTCGTATTCCACATTGCCGCGGGCCAGAATGCTCATACCCTTTTTCAGGGTATCCAGCAGCTTGCACTGCTTAATGTCCTGAATGACTTTCAGAGAAATAGAGCTGGTGTAGTCCGTGATATTGATGGTATAGATTTTCCGGCTCTTGTCCCGGGTTTCCTTGCTCTCAATGGAGAAGATTTCTCCCCAAACACAGGCGCTGCCAATATCAGGGGTGACCTTTTCAATAGGAATAGGCGCGGCCCGGCCCATACGGCCCAGAATATCCTTAGCGGTGTCCGGCAGGATGGTGGGGTACAGGTTCTCCGCTGTGCGCACACTCACCGACCGGGGCGGGCCCTCCTTCTTTTTGGAAGAAGCGCGGGCAGGACGTTCCTCCATCATGGCCTCATACTGGGCCACCTCTTCCACAACCGCTTCCCGGCGTTGGGCTTCCTCTTCCCGTTTCACCGCCTCCACCTGGACAGACTCTCCCAGTTCCAGAGAAAGCCGCCCCTCAAAATTCACAGGAATGGTGACGTTAAATTCTTCGGCGATCAGGTTGGAAAGGGCTTCGTCCAGGCGCCGGGCTATCAGCAGGTCGTGGCCGCCGTGACACAGGGAGACCCAGAAGGTGTGCTCCCGAACCTGGGCGGTGGCATCTTTAAAACAGCCGTTGACATTGGCGTCCCGGCGCTTCAGCTCCATGGCCAGGCTGGGGAAATACTCCGCGGTGAAGGTCTCCTCCGGATACCGGGGGTGAATCATAGCCCGGCCAAGCTCCAAGGGGGAATTCTCCAAGAGCCTCTCCGCCCGAAAAAGGGTCGTCCGTTCCACTGGCTTGGAGAAAGCCACCACCACCTCCAGCCAGCGTCTTTCCCTTTCCACTCGGACAGAGCGCACTTCTCCCTGCCGCACTTCTTCGGGCAGGGAAGCGCAGTCAATATGGTTTGCAAATAACGATTCAAAGCTCTTCACAGGCGACCTTCCTTTTCCTGATTTCTCATAAGCCAAATACGCCGCCTCCGGCTGCCCCAAGAGGCTTCTTCCGAAGGCGGCGTGCCGTCATAACTTTTCGATTTCGTCCATCAAAGCGTCTACCAAACCGGTTTCCGGCACCTTGCAGAGAATCTGCCCTTTTTTAAAGAGCAAGCCTTCCCCATCGCCGCCGGCAATGCCAATATCCGCTTCCCGGGCCTCCCCAGGGCCGTTGACCACGCAGCCCATTACCGCCACGGTAATGTCCTTCTGACAGTTTTGCAGCCGCTTTTCCACTTCGCCGGCAATGGCAATGAGGTCAATACGGGTGCGCCCGCAGGTGGGGCAGGACACCAGCTTTGGCCCATGCTGCAGCCCCAACGCCTTGAGAATATCCCGGGCGGCGGCTACTTCTTCCTCTGGGTCAGCCGTCAGGGAAACCCGGATGGTATCCCCAATGCCCCGCTGAAGCAGGCTGCCAATGCCGATGGCGGATTTGACAAGCCCCATCCGGGCGGTGCCTGCCTCGGTGACCCCCAGATGCAGAGGGTAATCGCAGGCCTCAGAAGCCAGCTCATAAGCCCGAATCATTTTATCCACACGGGAGGACTTCATGGACAGAACAATGTCCGTAAAATCAAACTTTTCCAAAAGGGAAGCGTGATAGAGAGCGCTCTCACACAAGGCTTCTGGAGTGGGGCTGCCGTATTTGGCCAGAATCTCCTTTTCCAGAGAACCGGAATTCACCCCAATGCGGATGGGAATCCCCCGGCGGCGGCATTCATCCGCTACGGCCTTGACGTGCTCGTCGGAGCCGATATTCCCCGGGTTAATGCGGATTTTATCCACCCCGGCCGCAGCGGCCTCCAAGGCCAGGCGGTAATCAAAGTGGATATCCGCCACCAACGGGATGGAAACCGCCTCTTTAATTGCGGGAATCAACGCTACCGCTTTTTTATCCGGAATGGCTGCGCGGATAATTTGGCAGCCGGCCTTTTCCAGCCGCACTGCCTGGGCTACGCTTCCGGCAATATCCGTAGAGGGTACGCTGAGCATGGACTGCACCGTTACCGGCGCGCCTCCGCCAATGGCTACTTTTCCCGCCCGGACCTGCCGGGTCTTGTGTCTCTCCATTTACTACTTCCCCTTTCCCTTTCCTTACAAATGCCTGGGTCAGCCTCCCAAGCCGTGGCCGTTAAACAGCCGCACAATATCGTTAAAGGCCACCAACACCATCAAGCCCATGAGAAGCACAAAGCCGGCGGCGTGTACCCATCCCTCATACTTGGGATTGATGGGCTTGCGGCGGATCCCTTCGATAATCAGGAATACCAGCCGGCCGCCGTCCAAAGCGGGCAAGGGCAGCAGGTTGAAGATTCCCAGATTAACGGTTAGAATCACCATAATCATCAGGATATTATTCAGCGCCGTGACAAATCCGGTCTCCAACCCCATGGCTGCCGCCTGGCTGATCACCTGGGCCATGCCTACCGGGCCCGCCATCTCGTTGAGGCCGAACCGGCCGGTAACCAGCCCCACCAGGGTCACCCACACCATTTTCACCATGGACCAGGTGTCGGTGAAGGTCTTTTGCAATACGGTTCCCACATTTCTCTCTAAGGGCATGACATAGAAGTCCAGGGTTACTACCTGCTGGCCGTCCTGCTCCGTAGTTTGCAGCTGAATATCGTTGAACTCCATGAGCTGTCCATCCCGGTCCACCTGGATATCCACCGAATCGGGATCGGCCAGGGCCAGGGCAAAGGACAAGTCCCGGTCACAGTGAATGGAGTAGCCGTCAATGGAGACAAAACGATCCCCTGTCTGCAATCCTGCCGATTCCAAAGCGGAATTTTCAGCAAATTGAGAAATCGTAGTGCTGGCATAAACGGGCTGCTGCACCAGGATAATCATCATAAAGACCAATCCCAGAAGCAGGTTCATCACCGCGCCGGCAGCTACCACAATCATCCTTCTCCACACCGGCTTATTGCCAAAGGCCCTGGCATCGTCACTTTCTTCGTCCTCACCTTCCATGGCGCAGAAACCGCCAATGGGCAGAAGCCGCAGGGAGTAAGTGGTCTCCCCTTTTTGGAAGTGGAACAGGGTGGGCCCCATGCCTACGGCGAATTCATTGACCCGGATGCCGCAGGCTTTGGCTGTAATAAAATGTCCGAATTCGTGAAGGGAAACAATCAGGCAGAAAAGCAGAACCGCAATAATACCCAGTAAAATGTTAATGAGAATCGTAATGGTGAACACCTCATTTCAAAATGACAAATGCAAAGAATTACCCCAGGGCTCGTTCCCGTACATAGGCCCGGGCACTGGCATCCGCCGCCAAAACCGCTTCCAGGGAATCACAAGGCGCATCGGGCTGACGCTCCATGGCCTGGGTAACCAGCTCCCCGATTTCCAGGAAAGGAATCTTCCCATTCAGGAACTGCTTTACGGCTTCCTCATTGGCGCCGTTGGCAGCGGCGGGCGCCAGGCCTCCCCGGGCCAGGGCCTTCTGGCAGGCCGCCAAGCATTGGAAAGTTTCCGGGTCCGGCGGCGCGAAATGCAAGGCGCCGTATTCCGTTAAGGAGAGGCTCTTTGCCGGAGAAGGCGCCCGCCCGGGCCAAGTGAGGGCGTATTGAATGGGCACCCGCATATCCGGCACCCCCAGCTGGGCAATCACCGAGCCATCGCAGTATTCCACCAGAGAGTGCACTACGCTTTCCCGATGAACCACCACGTCAATTTGTTCCCCGGGCATACCGAAGAGCCAGGCGGCCTCGATAATCTCCAAGCCCTTATTCATCATGGTGGCGGAGTCAATGGTGACCTTGGCCCCCATATTCCAGTTGGGATGCCGCAGAGCCTGGTCCGGCGTAACATGGGCAAGCGCTTCCCGGGTCTTTCCGAAAAAGGGCCCGCCGGAAGCCGTGAGGATCAGTCTTTTCAGGGCGCTGCCTTCCGGGTCATGGGCCTTGGGCGGACGGCCCTGCAAGCACTGGAAAATCGCCGAATGCTCGCTGTCCACCGGCAGGATTTTAACTCCCCGCTTTTTCGCGGCCTCCATCACCAGGGCTCCGCCGGCCACCAGGGTTTCCTTATTGGCCAGGGCCACTTCTTTCCCGGCGGCAATGGCGGCCAGCGTGGGTTCCAGCCCCACCATCCCTACTACGGAATTGAGGACCAGATCCGCCTCCTCCAAGGAGGCCGCCTCACAGAGGCCCTCCATGCCCGCGCCAACGCGCACCGGGCAGTCGGCCACCGCCAGCTTTAATTTTTGGGCGGCAGCCTCGTCAAACACTGCGGCAAAGGCCGGCCGGAATTCCCGAATCTGCTCTTCCAGCAGCTGGATATTGGCGTTGGCCGCTACCGCCGCCACGGAAAGGTTCCCGGGCAGACCCCGAACCACATCCAGGGCCTGGGTGCCGATAGAACCGGTGGAGCCTAAAATGGAAATCTTTTTCATATCGAAATCGTTTCCCCCATTTGTTTTTTCTTTGCGCTCTTGCTGTTAGAATTCCCGGAACAGACGGGCTTAACAGGTGTTCCCACTCCCGCCACTGGTATAACATGTATGATGTGGAAAAGCCTAAACATACGGCTTTTGGAAACAAAACACCCTTTGCAGCAGACAGAGGCCGGCATGAAGTTCATGCGGCCTCCCGGAATGCGCCCCCGTTTTCCGGAGGCTTTTCTTTTATAATGGCAGGATGGGGAACACGCTGACCAGCAGATAGACAAAGGGCGACACAAAAATCACACTGTCAAACCGGTCTAAAATGCCCCCGTGGCCGGGAATTACCTGGCCAAAATCCTTGATATGGCAACTCCGCTTGATTAAGGAGAAGCTCAAATCCCCCAAAATAGAAGTCACTGACCCGCCTGCGCCGATAATGGCGAGGACCCAGTAGTTGACCTGCAAATCGGGATTCATCCAAGCAAACACCAAGCCAAAGGCCAGCATGGCCAGCACGTTGACCACTAAGCCGCCTACGGCCCCCTCTACCGTCTTTTTGGGACTAATCATGGGGCACAGCTTGGTCTTGCCCAAAAAGCTGCCCACAAAATAGGCGCCAGCATCCGCCACCCAGGCGGCGCTGATGGTAATAATCACATAAAACATCCCGTGGCCATCCGTCTCCAGGCTGCGGATAGATGCCAGGGTAGACAAGGCCCAGGGGATTAACAGGGACATACTGTATACCACCCCCAGCTCCCGGAAAGAGACCTCCTGGTGGTGGAACAGCAGCCCGGTAAAAATCAGCAGCGTATAAACATAGATTGCCAGCTGAAAAAAGAAAAAGTCGGGACAAAAAGGGACTGCCAGCGCGATAGCAACGCTGGGAAGGGATAGGAAATACCGTTTCTGGATGCCCAAAGCTGTAATCAGCTCCCAAAGACCCAAAGCCCCTACCAGCGCCAAAACAATGTTTAAAGCAAAGGGGAATGAGCTGTTGAAGATCACAATCGCCGCCACAAAGGCAACGAGCATGGCGCCGGATAGGATTCGCTGCTTCACGGTTATCACACGCTTTCATTGAATTTGGGGCCACAGGATGTGGAAAAGACGGGTCATACACCGCCGAACCGGCGCTGCCTTCTGGAGAATTCGTCCAAGGCTTCCTCCAGGTCTTTGGTTTTAAAGTCCGGCCAAAGGATATCGCAGACAATATACTCCGCATAGGCCGACTGCCACAAAAGGAAGTTAGAAGTGCGCTGCTCCCCGCTGGGACGGATAATGAGGTCCGGGTCCGGCTGGCCGCCGGTATACAGCGCCTGGGAGAAAACTTCTTCCGTAATCTCTTCCGGCGCCATCTCGCCCTGCCGCACCTTTTCCGCCAGGCTCCTGGCCGCATGGATAATTTCCGCACGGCCGCCGTAGTTCATGGCGATGTTCAGCACCATACCGGTTTTGCAGGCGGAAGAATCCTCCACCCGCTGGATCAGCTCCCGGAGCTTCGGGGAAAACACCGAGGTATCCCCGATAAACCGCACCCGGATGTTTTCATCCAGGAAGTCCCGCAGAGCCTCCTCCAAATACTGCTGAAAGAGCTTCATCAGGGCAGAGACTTCCTCTTCCGGCCGCTTCCAATTCTCCGTGGAAAATGCGTATACCGTCAAATACGGAATCCCGATATTGGAGCAATAGCGGGTGATGGTCCGAAAATTAGAGGCCCCCGCCGTATGGCCGGCAGAACGGGGCAAGCCGCGCTTTTTTGCCCAGCGCCCGTTGCCGTCCATGATAATGCCCAGATGCCGGGGCAGAACCCGTTCCACAGGCTGCTTGTTTTCCTGTTTTCCAAAAATCAAAGCTACCGCTCCTGTCCTGTGATTTGAAAGATTCCCGATTTGCCAAAAGGCTTAGATCTCCATGATCTCCTTTTCCTTCTTGGCCTGGACGGTCTCCACTTCCTTGCAGAACTTATCCGTCAGATCCTGGGTCTTCTTTTCCGCCTGCTTCAGGTCGTCCTCAGTGAGCTCGCCGTTTTTCTTCATGGCCTTGAGCTTATCAATGGCGTCCCGGCGAATAGAGCGGATTGCCACCTTGCAGTCCTCGGCCATTTTGCTGATGTCCTTGGCCAGATCCCGGCGGCGTTCCTCCGTGAGCTGGGGGAAAATCAGCCGGATGACCTTGCCGTCGCTCTGGGGGTTGATGCCCAGGTCGGAGGTCTGGATGGCCTTTTCAATGGCGCGGCACACAGAGGAATCCCAGGGCTGGATGGTGAGCACCCGAGCCTCGGTGACGGAAACTGCCGCCAGCTGGTTGATGGCCGTGGGGGCGCCGTAATAATCCACCGTGATTTTATCCAGCACTGCCGGGTTGGCGCGGCCGGCACGGATGGCGGCATAGTCGTCCATGAGAACGGACAGGGATTTATTCATTTTGTGTTCCGCTTTTGCCAATACCTCTTTCATTGATTCAACACCTTTTCTCCACGGAAATATTTTTACGGTTTTTGATTGCCTCGGCTTTTCTTGTCCTCGCTCCGTGGCGGCGTGGAAAAAGCAGAAGCGGAAAATTGCGGGTAAACTCAGTCAGTGACCAGGGTGCCTACAGGCTCTCCCAGCACCGCCCGGACAATATTCTCCGGCTCCTCAATGCTGAACACCAAAATAGGCAGGTGGTTATCCCGGCACAGGGAAGCCGCCGTACTGTCCATCACCTGCAGATTCTGATTCAGCACATCGCTGAAGGTCAGGGTGTCGTACTTCACCGCATTGGGGTTCTTCTTGGGATCGCTGTCGTAAACGCCGTCCACCATGGTGGCCTTCATGATAATGTCAGCGTCAATCTCCGCTGCCCGCAGGGCTGCGGCCGTATCGGTGGAAAAGAAGGGATTGCCCGTGCCGCAGCCAAAGACCACAACCCGGCCCTTTTCCAGATGGCGGACTGCCCGATTGCGGATATAGGGTTCCGCCAGCTCCTGCATACTGATAGCGGTCTGCACCCGCACCTGTACGCCCAGCTGCTCCAAGCCGTCGGCCACGCCCAGGGCATTGATTACCGTGGCCAGCATTCCCATGTGGTCTGCCCGGGTACGGTCCATTTCCCCGCTGCTGCGGCCGCGCCAGAAGTTGCCGCCGCCGACTACAATGCCTACCTGCACGCCCAGATCCGCCACTTCTTTAATAGGGCGGCAAATCTTCTGCACGGTATCAAAATCAATGCCGTGTTTTTGGCTTCCTGCCAAAGATTCTCCGCTGAGCTTCAGTAAAACGCGTTTATATTTCAGTTCCAACCATAAAACCTCCAGACTGATTTTCTATTATTTTACAATACCCACACCATAAAGTAAAGCATTTCCCGGGTTTTTCCCAAAGGCGCCCTTTACCGGTCTGCTGTGTAATTGTCGAAATATCCCTGGATATACACAATGGGAGTGCCCTTGTCGCCGCTGCCGGAAGTCAGATCCGCCAGAGAGCCAATGAGGTCTGTGAGCCGGCGGGGCGTGGTGCCCTGGGAAGCCATGTTCCCCACCAAATTGCTCTCTTTGCCGCGAATGGACTGGGAAATCGCCTCCTGGAGTTCCTTGCCGCTGAGATCGGCAAAATCGTTATCCGCCAGGTATTTGAGCTTAATTTCATTGGGGGTGCCCACCAGTCCCGGCGTATACGCCGGAGAAACTACCGGGTCTGCCAGCTCCCAAATCTTCCCCACCGGGTCCTTGAAAGCGCCGTCGCCATACACCATCACTTCCACATGCTTGCCGGTGGCCTCCAGGAAGCGGCGGTGGACATCCTCCACAAACTCCTGGCAATCCCGGGGGAAGAGCTTGACCTTGTCCTCGGTGGCCTTATTGGAGCCCAGCAGGCCGTAATCCTCATTAAAGCCGCTGCCATTGACCGGGGCAGTCAAAATCTCATCCAAGCCGTAAACCTTCTCTGCCCCAGCGGCCTTCAGCAGCCGCTTGGTGCGCTCCCGGGTGTGGATGTCGCAGCACAGGACATTCTTCGTATAATCCAAAATCGTCTTGCAGTTGTTTGCCAGAAGGATTTCCACTTCCGCACCGCAGGCGGTAATCAGGTCCTTGTAATACTGGATGTAGTCCACGCCGGTGAAGGTGTGTTTGTGATAGCCGAAGAGCTCCCGGAACTGGGCCTCTGTGAGCACATCGCTCCAGGGGTTCACGCCTTTTTCGTCCAGCATATCCAAATCCACCAGATGGTTGCCCACCTCATCGGAAGGATAGCTGAGCATGAGGACAATTTTCTTGGCGCCCATGGCAATGCCCCGCAGGCAGATGGCAAAACGGTTCCGGCTCAAAATGGGGAAAATCACTCCCAGAGTCTCCCCGCCGAACTTGGTGCGGATGTCGGCGGCAATATCCTCCACCCCGGCGTAATTGCCCTGGGCCCGGGCCACGACTGCTTCCGTGATGGCCACAACATCCCGGTCCTGGACAGAAAACCCGCCGGTTTCGGCGGCTTCCAGCACCGACTGCACCACAATCTCCCCTAAGGGGTCTCCCTGCCGGATAATCGGCGCCCGAATTCCTCTTGAGATGGTTCCTACAAATCTTTCCATTCCGTCACAACTCCTATCGCGGTTTTGCAACCGCAAATTCTCTCGTCTTCCATTATACCGAAAACCGCTGTATTAGTAAAGCGCGGGAAACACATTTTAACATAGTTTTTCCATTTTTCCTGTCTCACAGATAATTTTTACCGGGGAAAGCGCCAGAAATCGCTTCCCCACTCCCCTTTTCCGGGAAAATAAAAAGGCAGGCCGCCCTGTAGGGGGACAGCCTGCCTTTCAGCAACATCCAGGATGCATTATTTTACCATGTTGGCAATTTCCTCAGCGAAGTTGTCAGCGCGCTTCTCCAGGCCCTCGCCCTTCTCAAAGCGGACAAAGCCGGTGATAGCGATAGAACCGCCCAGCTCCTTGGCAACCTTATCGGTATACTTGGCAACAGACAGGTCGGGATCCTTAACAAACTCCTGGTCAACCAGGCAGTTCTCCTTATAGAACTTGCCGATGCGGCCTACCACCATCTTCTCCTTGATGGCGTCGGGCTTGTTGGCGTTCTTGGGATCGTTGGCGATCTGGGCCAGCAGGATCTCCTTCTCATGGGCGATGACCTCGGCGGGCACAGAAGCCTCGTTCAGATAGCCGGGGTTCGCAGCAGCCACCTGCATAGCGATGTCCTTGGCATAGTTGGCAAAGCCTTCCTTGCCGGCAACATCGGTGTCGAAGTTCACCAGCACGCCGATACGGCCGCCAGCATGGATATAAGCGGCTACATGGCCCTCGAAGCGGGCAAAACGGCGAACCTTGATGTTCTCGCCGATGACCAGGATCTTCTCCTTCAGCAGGGCGTCCACGGTCAGCTCGCTGCCTTCCGCCTTGCAAGCCAGCAGGGCGTCCACATCAGCGGGATTCTGAGCCATCACGGTGTCGGCGCAGATCTTTACGAAGTTCTGGAACTCAGCGTTCTTGGCAACGAAGTCGGTCTCAGCGTTGACCTCGATAACAACACCCACAGTAGCGTCGTCGTTGACGGTGGCGAAAGCCACGCCCTCGGCGGCAATGCGGTCTGCCTTCTTCACAGCAGCAGCCAGGCCCTTCTCACGCAGGAAGTCCAGGGCAGCGTCCATATCGCCGTTGGAAGCGGTCAGCGCCTTCTTGCAGTCCATCATGCCGCAGCCGGTCTTCTCACGCAGGGCGGCAACGTCTTTTGCAGTAAAAGCCATTTGAAATTCCTCCAATTCTCAATGTACCGGCGCTGTTTTAGGCCGGTTCTGTTCTTTCTTATACCATATCCAAAAATGCCCGTCTGAAACAAAAAGCTGCAGGCGGGCATCATCACTTCTGAATAATTATTCAGCGGCCTCTTCAGCCTCTTCTTCCTTTTCCTCCGCAGCGGCAGCGCCCATACGGCCCTCGCGGCCTTCGATAACGGCGTTAGCCATGGTGGCGGAAATCAGACGAACCGCGCGGATAGCGTCGTCATTGCCGGGGATCACATAGTCGATCTCGTCGGGATCGCAGTTGGTGTCAACGATAGCCACGATCGGGATACCCAGCTTCTTGGCCTCGGAAACAGCAATGCGCTCCTTGCGGGGGTCAACGATGAACAGAGCGCCGGGCAGCTCCTTCATTT
>ERZ1643246.415-NODE-415-length-56204-cov-7.801582_pt1 | contig 56204 bp, 68 predicted proteins | sample MGYA00579265_ERZ1643246 | MGnify/ENA primary metagenome ERZ1643246 (study PRJEB29033, sample SAMEA4952261) | chicken gut metagenome | biome: Broiler Chicken; feature: Gastrointestinal Tract; material: Caecum | place: Ireland | collected 2018 | study: Broiler... | reverse complement strand
ATAAAAGTTTAATTTTATAAGGAGGAAAAGATGGAAACTAAAGTAAACCTTTCTATAGAAGAGATTAAGGAGAATTTGACTTATGAAGAAGTAAAGAAAGAAAACTATGGTAATATTATATGGTCTGATGGGTATATTGATAAGAGGCTCTATTCTGTTTTTAAAACACTTCCATTAAAATCACTAGGTTTATATAAAGATGGAAAAAATGGAGAAATATTAAAAATCAAAGACATTCGTTTTCTAAAAGATGAAAATGGAGATATTTTTTTGGGCTTTTCATTCCCGAAAATTAAATATATTCTTTATTCTTATGTATCTCCATTTTCTATATACCTTCCTATTACTTTATTGAATACTTCTTTGAGTGATAAGAAAGAACTTTTGCATGAATATTCTCAAAAGGATTTGTTTTTTTTTACAATAGATAGCTTTTATTCAATAATAGGAGGAGTAGGAGTAGACCTTGGAAAGCTGACAAAAAGGAATCAAGACAAAGTGCTACAATGTATTGAAAAAATAAATAAGGAAGATGAGGAAATTCTAAATGGAGGGATGGAAAAATGTTAAAAGAACGCTTATTAAATGATATGAAAGAAGCAATGAAAAATAAAGACACTGTAAGAAAAAATACCATACAACTTGTTAGAGCTGCAATTTTAAATAAAGAGAAAGATGAACAAAAAGAACTTACAGATATTGAAATAGAACAAATTATTCAAAAACAAATAAAACAAAGAAATGATACAATAGGAATGTTATTAGAACATGATAGAGAAACAGAAGTAGCTGACATACAAAAAGAACAGGAAATATTATCTGAATATCTACCAAAGCCATTAACTACAGAAGAGTTAGACCATATTGTTACAAGGGTTCTTGCCGAAGGTGCCTTTGGACCAAAACAAATGGGAGCTGCAATTAAAGCCATTAAAGAAGAAGTTGGCACAAGAGCAGAAGGAAAGGCGATAAGTAAATTAGTAAAGGAGAAGTTACAATGAGTTGGGCTCCAGATTATTCAAAAATAAATGGGAAGAAGTTTAGAATATTTGTTGATGGAAGTTATAACCAACATATTGGAATGGGAGCTATTGGATATTGTTTCCCAAAGGAATATAAAGGAAAGAAAATTAAAGCTTTACAATATGATTATTCTAAACTTTTTCAGACATCTGGCTCTGTTGATATGGAAATTATGGCTATAAAAAAAGGGTTAGATGCTGTTAAAGAAGTAATTGAAGACAATGCCTTTTTAAAGGAATGTGCTATTCGTATAAAATCTGACTGTATTTTTGTTTTAAAATATATATTGAAAGGACAAAAAATGGAACAAGATATTCATGACTATAACGAAGACAATCTTCTATTGATGTCTAATATAAGAAAAGAATTAAATGAGATGAAAGAGCAAGGTTATAATATAAAAATTTCATATATTCCTAAGAAATTTAATTTTGCACACCATTATTGTTATATCCCTTTAAGAAAGAAATTTGAAAAAATGAAATAATATAAAAAACAAGGCAATTTTGCTGTCTTGGTAGGTAAAACTACGGACTATGTAATTGTAGATATAAAATATTACATTTTTCGAGGTTTTGTATCTATCTAATTTAACATAGATGCAAAAGAGTGAAGCAATATGTTTTGCAGTAAAATTTGCCTAGACTTGTATAATTTTATATTTATATGTGTAAAAAAATAAAATTATATCAACAACTTGACAAATAACTTTTTTTATGGTATAATACACACATAACAGTTAGTCAAGATTTTGACAATTATAGAAAGGTGGAAATTACCAATGAAAATGGAAGTTTCAGTTTTAGAAGAAAAAGAATATGGAGGAAAAACAATCTTATTTCCAACTAATGTTGAAATAGAAACAAATGACATCTGTGTATTCAGCAATATGTTAAAAACGATTAGTGTTGGAAATGGATTAATGAGATTAACAAATAAGTCTTTTAAAAATCTAAAGAAAGAATTAATTAGAACAAAAGCTTATGAACGATTAATGATTGTATAATCATTAATCAACATGCAGGTATGGTGTTAGTGGCTAGCATTCCTGCCTTCCAAGCAGACGGGGTGGGTTCGAGTCCCACTACCTGCTCCAAAATGAAAATATGGGGTGTTTGTATGGGAAAAATGGATTTAGTATGCTTAAATAAAGAATGTCCTAATTTAGACAAAGAGAAAAATATGTGTACGATTTTAACTCAAGAAGATGGATTAAAACGCAGATTAACTTGTGAAGAAAGAATCTGGTCTGGTAGCTCAGTTGGTAGAGCAAGAGACTGAAAATTTCTGTGTCAGTGGTTCAATTCTACTTCGAGACCACCATTAATATGGGGATGTACTTGGTTTCGACAGGTTATTGGAAAAGAAAATTGCAAGTAGTTAATGTATTCTGGGAACTTAAAAAGTGAATACAAATTAAAAATAAACGCTAACAAAGAATTAGTAGCTGCCTAAGTTAGGCACATCATTTAAAGAGGTCTACTGGCTTTAAAATGGTGTCATTAAAGTAGATGCGTTGTGGTTGCGAAGTAACCTTGGTAGCACCAACAAAGATTTTAAAAAGGTGCGATATATTAACTTTTGTTTATTGTAGTTATTATATCTAAGATGAACAATAAAATAAACTTGTAGAAATTTTATTGGATAATAATTTGGACAGGAGTTCGACTCTCCTCATCTCCACCAATATGGCAACTTTTCCCAAAGGCTGTGGAGGGAAATAAGAAAAATCTTATCTGACTTGTCAGGCGTAGGTTCAAATCCTACAGTTGCCAATTTTTATATGGGTAGGTAGCGAAGTGGTTAAACGCATCAGACTGTAAATCTGACACCTTCGGGTTTCGCTTGTTCGAATCAAGCCCTACCCACCATTTTTTTAAAAAAACTTTTTAGATAATTGAAAGGGAGTAAAAATATATGATACTTTATAATGAAAAAAATAATGAAAAATTATTATATGTAAAGTGTGATTGTGGAACTCATGGATTAGAATTAAAAAGATTTTCAGATGACCCTTCATCTGAAATATATCTTTCTATATATAATGACACTTTTTATAGTAGTCAAGAAGGATTTTTTAGAAGAATTTTGAAAAGATTTAAGACAATATGGAAAATTATGAGAGGAAAACAGTACCAAGTTGATTATGAAATTTGTTTAAGACAAGATGACATTGACTGCTTAATTAAAGGGTTAAAAGACTTAAAAAGGTAGGTGTATTTTTATGAAAGTAGGTTCATTTAAAGAATTAGTAAAATATATTAGAAATAATATATTACAAGAGGGATATAATGATTTACAAATTTGTATATATGATAAATGTATTACATTTTCAATTTACGAACTGTTTAATGTAGTTATAGAAGTTTCAAAAGACAAGCTTTATGATGAAGACTTGGTTGTTTTTGACGAAAAATATATGGTAAAATTTAAACCAGAATTTGTAATCAGCGACATGACGGTAAACGAAATGGAAGAAACAAGTAAAATATGTAGTTTTCTTGAAGAAAATATAGATATTGTTACAGATTTATTGGAGGAATAATGAATGGTATTTATAGTATTGGGAAATTTAGCAAAAATGGGAAAGAAGTAGTATTACAAGAACAAGATAATGGTTGTATCTTTTGTATATCTCATGCAAAAGACCAAGATGGTTATACAAGAATTTCATATAATGGAAAACCAGAAAGGTTGTTTAGAGTTCTTTATGAGAAAAATTTTGGAGAAATTCCCAAAAATATGGTAGTAAGACATAAATGTGATAATCCAAGTTGTTGTAATGTTAATCATTTAGAAATTGGGACATATTTAGATAACATTCAAGATAAGATAGATAGAAAAAGAACAGGGAAAGGGAAGCCAAACTTAAAAATAAAGGGTGAGAATAATGGACAGCACAGGTTAACAGAAAAACAAGTAAAAGAAATTTTTTTAAGTAAAGATACATGTAGAAATTTGGCAAAAAAATATAATGTATCAAATGTTACAATATCAAATATAAAAAATAAAAAATATTGGAAGGATGTTACAGATTTGCTCTAGTTGCTGAGTTGGCTCAAGCGTTTGACTGCAAATCAAAAGACGGGGGTTCGATTCCCTCCTAGAGCTCCAGAGTTATCTAGGTGGATTTGAAAATAGTCTGTAATGTGGGTAGACAACTACCAAGCACTCGTTTTCAGAAGACGGAATGTGCTATGTATATCAGGTAACAGCCTAGATAGCTTTATGCTTATAAATTATATTGGAGAATAGCCAAGCTGGTAAGGCACTAGATTTTGATTCTAGGATGCGTAGGTTCGAGTCCTACTTCTCCAGCCAAAAGAAGAAAGGAGAATAAAAATGTTAGAGTCAAAAAAACAAGCCCAAGAAAAAGCAAATGATTATAATAAAAGACTTGTAGATTTATATAATTTCCTTCATATAATCTGTATTGAAGGTGGCTGTGGTTATGATTTAAAAGATATTTGCTTTAATATAATTTTTGGAAAAGTAGACTATAATGAAGCTCTAGCAGAATGGAAAAAATGTGGACACCTTACATTTTATTAATAAAAATATGGAGAGTATGTCAGCGGCTACTGACACCCTGCCTTGAAAGCAGGTACATCGTGAAAGCGGTGGGGGTTCGACACCTCTACTCTCCGCCACATATTCCTCGTTAGCTCAGTTGGTAGAGCGGCTGACTGTGTTGGAATAGTATAAGTATTATATTCTACATAGTAGAAAGATTAAGGTTCAAGTCCTTATTTCAGCTCCATAATCAGTAGGTCGCAGGTTCGAGACCTGCACGAGGAGCCAGGGGTTTATGGCATACCTGTTAGGGTTTTCAGTCTTGCCAACGAAGCCATATAAAAGACTGACGGCTTAAATTAGATTAGTCGATAGAATATACTAATAAATCAACTAAAGTAACTTAGAATAGAATATGTCTGTTGAAACTATTTTATAAAAGGAACTATAATAGATATTCTTTAGGTCAGTCAACATATTCCTAAAGGAGAGTGGGCGAAGAGTCCTCTATTGATAGGAAGTTTCAGTCGTTTTTAAACCTATCACCACAAAAACTTGAGTAAAGTTAGTAAAAGAAGTTGAAGGTATGTGAATAGTAGCTAACACTAATACAAAGAATAAAGACTTCAAAGGAGTTTCCAAGTATCTCCTTATCTATATGGTCGTTTAGCTCAGCTGGGAGAGCATCTGCCTTACAAGCAGGGGGTCGTAGGTTCGAGCCCTACAACGACCACCAAATTATAGAAAGTTGGAATGAAAAATGAATATATTTAATGAACCAATAGAAGAATTTAAGAAGAAAATAGATGAGTTATTAGATTCAAAAGACTTTATAAAATACCTTGAAGATATTGCGAAACAAGAAAAAGAAGGACTTGCTTATGTTGGGACTAGACAATACTTTACTTGGTTAACCAATGAGTTTCTGTTAAAATTTAAAGAGCATTGTTATGATAATGAAGATTTTTTATATTCTAAAAGGCATAGGAAAAAAGATTTTTCAGAAAAAGATATAAAAAATGAAGGATATGTTGGTTATGTTTCAGATTTTTTAGAATTTGTTAGAAAAAAACAACGAGCTCAAAAAGATAATGAGTTCTCATTGCCTTTTGAAGGTGTAAAATATTGTTTTCAATTTAATAATAAGAAATATCTTTATTTGTTTATGGAGGGTCAAGGAATAGCTATTACTATTCGTGAAGCCAACAAAGATGAAACATTTAAAAGAAATATAAATTTAGATAAATATTTTAAGAAAGTATAGAATGTGAGAATCTCTGGAAAAATGAAGTGAGGTGTGAATATGTCTTACAAGGGAAAAACTTTATTTGAAATGACTGATGAAGAAACTGACGAATACTTTAATAGCCCAGAAGGACAAATTATGCTTGGAAGTATGTTTAAAAAAATGGAAGAAATGCAAGAAAAAAATAGTAAAAAGGAGAAATAATTATGGGATTTTTTAGAAGTTGGAGAATAAAAAGAAAGGTAAAAAGAGAAAAAGAAGATATGCCTTTAGAAGAATTAAATAATTTTAGAATTTATCGAAAGAAGGGGTTTATTTCTCAAGATATTTGGAATTTGGATAATTGGTTAACTGAAACGTTCCCAAAAATGATAAGAGAGCTTGCTGATACAACTCATGGTTACCCACAAGAAAAGTTTGAAGAAATTGAGGAGTTCCCTTTGGAATGGACAAAAAACACTATTGATGAAATAAATAGAAAAAGACAAAATAAAATAGAGATTACAAGTCCATTTGATATTGATAATGAGGCTGATAGATGGGAATTAATACTTTTGAGAATGGCTTATTGCTTTGAAAGGGCAGATAAGTTTGAGGACTTTGAGGAAAATGAATATTCTGAAGAATACTTTAACCAAGTTTTTGGTAGAGACCACAAAATGAAAAAACATGAAAGCTTTAGAAAATGGTGGAAAAGAAGAACAATAAAAGTTGAAGGCGGTTATCAATTAATTGAACATGAACCAGACAAAGACCTTCAAGAGAACTATTATAATAGAGAAAGAGAAATATGGGAGAATAAAGTAGCATATAAAAATGAAGCATTAGATTTATTAAAGAAATATTTCTATGATTTATGGGATTAGTTCCCATAATATGGGCTACTAGCTCAATCGGTAGAGCACTTCACTTTTAATGAAGGGGTACTGTGTTCGAATCACAGGTAGCCCACCAATTTTTAGATAACTTTTTTAGATAAAGATTGCTTTTGGGAGTTATTATATATATGAAGAAAATCTTTAAAAAGTTGCTAAAAATATGTTGCAAAATTATAATTTGTATTGTAATCTTAAATATATTAAGTTTATTTTAGAAATGAGGAGTTTTAATGACAAAAGAAGAAGTTTACCAAGATTTGTATAATATAATACAACAAAAAGGTGTAGACATTTATGAAAATCAATCATTATCTGACCAAGAAAAACTCGATTATATTGAAGCTACACTTGATGTTATGAGATTTGTTAGGAGCAAACAAAAGGAATTTCATAAAGACAAAAAAGATGACTTGTCTCGATAGCTCAGTTGGTAGAGCAAAGGACTGAAAATCCTTGTGTCAGTAGTTCGATTCTACTTCGAGACACCATAAAAATATGGCGATATGGACAATCGGTTAAGTCACCAGCCTTTCACGCTGGAGTGCCCAGTTCGACTCTGGGTATCGTCACCACCACCCCTTTTGGAGTTCTTCGGAACAGATAAATGAAAGCTCGTATTCTTCGGATATAATGAGAAAGGGAACAATTAAATATTTTGGTTTTTTTTAATCTATATTGGGTTGGTAAGAAATGGCAACACTTACCTGGCAAGAAGAGAATAAGCGTGGGTTTTGTAGGTTACCCCAGAACTATTATTATATAGGAAGCAGGACATGCCTATGCCACAACCCAGTATATGGGGTCTTAGTGATAACGGTTAGCACTTCTGCTTTGCAAGCAGAGAGTAAGGGTTCGATTCCCTTAGGCTCCACCACATTTTTAGAAAGGGAGAAATAAATATGTTTGCTTATTTTGTAACAGGAGTTACCTATGAAGACAAAAAATTTAAAGACAGAAAACAGAGATGTTTTGGATACTTTGAGACCTTTGAAGAAGCGGAAAAAACTGTATTAAACAATTGTTGTGATATATGGGAAGCTATTCATGAATATGTAGTTATCGAAAAGATTGAAGATGGAATTCATCAAATTGATTTAAGTCCTACATGGTACAAATGGAATTTAGAAAAAGAAGAATATGAAAAAGTTGATAGACCAGATTTTGCTAAAGGATATGTTGGTTGGGGAATTGGTTAGTTTTATATAGGTGTGTAGCTCAGTTGGTTAGAGTGCAACTCTGATAAAGTTGAGGTCACTGGTTCGATTCCAGTCACACCTACCAGCTGGGTTCGGATATACTTCATATAACTGAAAGGTAGCTCCTTTTAAAGTGTATGAAATGAAAACTGGGTTACAGACATGTTGACTCCGATAGAAACCAACCCTGGCACCATATTTGGTAGGGTACTCAAGTTGGTGAAGAGGACAGTTTGCTAAACTGTTAGTGTCAGCAATGGCAGCGTGGGTTCGAGCCCCACCCCTATCGCCAATTTGTCAAGATTTTAACACAATATTTTATAAAAATTTTCGTCAAAATCTTGACAAAAACAAAAAACTATATTATAATATATATAGAAAAACATTAAAATGGCTTTTCAAATTTTTATCATCTTTTCGACTAGAGTCAATACCTAGTAGTTTGGAGAGGTCATTCAACTCTCTGTATATTTAGTTCTTTCAGATACAAGAAAGTTCCAGTATTGATAATGGGAGTAAAGGGAGGAGTCTCTCTCCTAGGTTAGCATTTTTCGGCAGTCCCTTTGATTATTCCTTAAATAAGCAAAGGGTAACAGTTTTATGGCTTGGTAGTTCAGTTGGTTAGAACACCAGTCTGTCACATTGGAGGTCGTGGGTTCGAGTCCCATCCAAGTCGCCAATCAAGGCACCTTTTACTGTCTTGGCGGAAGAGTCCGCAAAGTATGTTATTAAGTTAATGACGTCCAAAGCGACATACAAGTAAAAGACCCCATATATATCATTTTTAATTTTCCGTCAAATTTTATATATGGGAACTGAAATTGAGAGAGAGAATGGATATGTTACAGTTTGTGCACAGATAAAATAAGAGACTGGAAAATATCTAGGTATGGAGATTGTCTGAGAACTAAAACCATTGTGAAATTGTGTGAGGGTAAAGCTTTCCCAGAGTATACGCAAGAGCTAGATGTGATAGGAAACGATTTCTCTCTCCTACTCTATTTTTATATCGCAGGGGTGGTGCAACGGCAGCACGATAGGCTCATAACCTATAGACGAAGTTCGAATCTTACGCCTGCAACCAGTCCGAAAGGACATATTATTTTCATATTTTTCAAACAGGTGGGTAAACAACCTATTAAGTGAGATAGAGTATGGACGCATGGACGCATAGACGCATATTCGAGTCAATGCCTGTTATATATGCGAGGTAGAGTAATTGGCTACTCACCAGCCTCATAAGCTGGAATAATGCTGGTTCGAGTCCAGCCCTTCGCAACCATTTTATATAGGTGATTTTATGATTAAAATAAATAAATATTTAGAGGAACTTGGGCTTACACAAGAAGATTTACCAGGTTATTATAATGCAGAAGTAGATAATAATAAAGGATTAAAACCTTGTAACGACCCAAGAAATAAAGATATACCAGAGTATGGCTTTTCTTCATATGAATTTTTTAATTTAGACCATACATTTGATTTATTAATTTATCCAAGGTTATGTTATTTTAGAGAATATTGTAATTTTGGATGTCCTGGGGGAATGTCACAAGAACAATGGGATAAAATTCTAAACACAATGATTGAAGGTTTTAAATTAAGTCTTACAGTAGATTATCCAAAAGTAAAACAACAAAAAAAAATAGACAAAGCAAGAGAATATTTTGCTAGATATTATCATAATTTATGGTATTAAATAGGCGAGTAGTATAATGGTAGTACACGGGTCTCCAAAATCCTTGGCGAGGGTTCGATTCCTTCCTCGCCTGCCATATTATATTTGGGGTTGTGGCGGAACTGGCAGACGCACTGGACTTAAAATCCAGTGAGCAGTAATGCTCGTGTGGGTTCGATTCTCACCTTCCCCACCAATTTTTGCAAGCATAGTTTAATGGTAGAATATCGTGCTTCCGACCCGATGGTAAGAGTTCAATTCTCTTTGCTTGCTCCAGAAGGAGACAATTATGAAAATTGATAAATTATTTGAATTAAATTTAGTTAAAGAAATTGAAAATAATAAATCTATTATAAAAAGAAAAGTGAATAAAGAAACATTTATGGGAGAATATGTAGCTTTTCTTCAAGAATTACGAAATGAATTTAAAGAACAATATGTTGCTTTTTTAAATTTTTCTGATTTTAATCTTGGAATGTTAAGTCCTATAAATTTTTATGGAATACAAACATTTAATATTAAACTTTTAAAAAATGAAGTTCTATTATGTCCTTATGATATTGAAAATGATACTATAAAATTTGAGCATATGGGACTTGTTATATATTAATGGGTATATGGTGGAATTGGCAGACACGTTAGCCTTAGAAGCTAATGCCGAAAGGCGTGCAGGTTCAAGTCCTGCTATACCCACCAAAAAAGGAAGGCACTTAGTCTTCCTTTTTTTTCCATATAATTTCTTGATAAAAATCATATAAGTAATTTATAATTTCTAATGTAATTTCTTCGATTCCTTCTTTAGTTTTTATTCTTTTGTCTTTTTTTGGAATTTCATAAAAAATTGCAGAGGTGCACCCATCTTTATCAAAATTTTTGTAAAACAGCATAAAATTGTTTGGATTTTCGTCATCAAAAGCAAATTTTTGAATTTTACCTTCTGAATCGCTTATGTACCAAGTGATTCCGAGCCCTTGAATCTGTTTTATCAAAGAACATAAAATTGTAGTTTTATCATCTATATTTTCGTGTAAATACATTCTATCCACAGCATTTTTTTCTACTGCATGATACAATCCGATAGCAATTCCTTTTTTTTCGACATTAAGTTGGAAACAAGCATATTTTTGGAAACCCAATTTATCTTTATCGTTAAATCCTAAATTATAATTTAATAATGCAATTTCTCTTTTTGAACGACCATATCTTATTCCTAACCAATTAACTTTTCCTTTATTAAAAGCACAAGGATAAATTAATGAAGTAATATTCTCATTTCTCCAATGGTTGTGTAATTTTTTTTCTAATAATTTATCTTTTATATCATCGTTAATATCATATAATTTTTGTTGTACTATTTTTCTTTGTTCTATAATTTCTGGTCTTATACTACTAACATTCTCCTCATTAAAAATTTCATAATCTTTTTCATTAAAATAATAATCTTCTAACATAAACTTATTCTCCTTTTTTTTATAAATATTATAACACTTTTTTTTAAGTGAGTCAATAGGGTTTACAAATTTACAATAATCTTCAAAACCGAACATCTATTTGACAAACAAATTTTTTTATGATATATTATAAATATGGTTTGTCAAGATATTGACAAAGAAGAAAGGAGACATAAAATGTATAAATTGCAAATAGAAATGATTCCAAGAACTTCATGGTATTCAAATTTAAGAAGTGAATTAAGTAAAGAAGATTGGGATATTTTAAGAAAAGAAGCTTATAGGAATGCAAATTGGCATTGTGAAATATGTGGTTGTTCTGGAGTTCAGTTACATGCTCATGAAATTTGGGATTTTAATATGGCTACTGAAGTACAAACATTAATAAAAATTGTAGCCTTGTGTCCAATTTGTCATGCAACAATTCATTATGGAAGAACTTGTAAAATAGAAGGCATGGCAGGAGCAGAAAAGGTAATGAAACATTTTTGTAAGGTTAATAATTGCTCGTTAGAAGAATTTAATGAACATGTAGAAGAAGCAAAAGACCTTTGGATGATAAGAAGTGAAGTAAACTGGAAATTAGATATAAGTAAAATAACAGATAGAGGAATAATTCCTCTTAAAATGAAAGGAGATATAAAATGAAAATTATAAAACCTTGGATTGAAGTAGAAAATTTCGATGGAACAAAAATTATGAAGAATCTTGAAAGGGCTTGTAGAACATGTTACCGTTCAGAAGGAAGTATTACAGAAGATAGTTATAAAAAACTATTATCAAATTGCATTGGGAGAGGGCATGAATCTATTTTAGAACATGAAAAAGTTTCAATTAGAATGTGTGTAGATGTTGGCTGTTATAAAGACCTTACAAGACATAGGTTTGGAAGTTTTTCTATAGAATCAACAAGATACTGTTGCTATGATAAAGAAAAATTTGGGAATGAAATAAAATTCATAAAGCCAATATTTTTAAGAGAGGAAAATACTGGTACCATTGATATTCTTAAAAAACAAGATTTATGGAAAAATTGTATGCAAAATATAGAAAATACTTATATGGAAATGAGAGCAATTGGAGCGACACCAGACGAGTGTAGAATGATACTTCCACACTCGACAGCAGCAGAGGTTACAATGACAGCGAACATAAGAGAATGGAAACATATATTCGAATTAAGATGTTCAAAAAGAGCCCATCCTTCAGTTCAACAAGTAATGATACCATTGTTATTACATTTTAAAGAACAAATGCCAGAAATATTTGGAGACATTCCATATAATGAAAACTTCCCAAAAGACAAGTACGCTAAATTAAGAGTAGAAGGAGAATAAGGGGTGATTATATGAATGAATCTATATGGGAATTAATCGTAATTACAATTGGCATTTGTTATTGTTTTTACAAGTTTTGTGAAATTATATTAACTTTTATTAAAGTAAAGTTCAATTACAATGAAGAAATTATAGATAAACCAAAAATTGACATAAAAGTAGGTGATGTAGTAGATGAAAATAAAGATAACGGGTGATACTCATGGAGACAGACAAAGAATGATGGATTATATAGAAGCACATAAAAAGAGTCCAGATTTTGATATGTTACTAATTTGTGGAGATTTTGGATATATTTTTAGAGGAAATAAAGATGAAGATAGATTTCTTGACTATATTGAACGTGAAGCAAACTTTGATATAGTTTTTGTAGATGGGAACCATGAAAATTTTCCAAAGATATATTCTTATCCACTAGAAAAATGGAATAATGGGATAGTACATACAATTAGAAATAATATCAGACACCTAATGCGTGGAGAAATTTATACATTTGGAAGTAAAACATTTTTCTCTTTTGGTGGTGGCTATTCAATAGATAAGGAATTTAGATTAGGTCATGAAAAAACATGGGGAAATAAAATTTGGTGGAAAGAAGAATTTCCCACACAAGAAGAAATTGATTTTGCATTTAGAAATCTTGAAGAACACAATTGGGAAGTAGATTACATAATTACACATTCTGCCCCAACAAACATCTTGCCATTAGTTTCAGAATTTTTTATTAGTAATGCAAAAGCAGACATTGATATAGTTAATTCTACGCTTGAAAAAATTAGGCAAAAAACAACATTTGACCATTGGTATTTTGGACATTACCATGGAAATAAAGAAATAGATGACAAATTTACAATTCTTTATGAAATCAGTAAAAATATAGAAGTATAATTTTTGTCAAGATTTTGACAAAAGTCTATTGACATTTTCTGAACTTTATGATATATTATGTGTAAAATGGAGGGAAGGAAATGGAAATGAAAAAAACTACTAAAAAAGGATTTTTTAAAAATTTATTAGCAAAAAATTGGATACAATTTAAGCTAACAACCAAAGAAGCACAAGACATTACGAAAACAAAAGGCTTTGAAAATTTGAATATTGTTTTATATGAAGACCCAGAATTCCATTTTAGAGAATATTTTGATAAAGAAGATGGATTATGGATTACTGGAGATTGTAAAGATGGAAGCTCTCCTTTTAGAAGAAGTTTCCCAAGTCTTTTAGATATAGGAATTATGGGGCATTGCCCAAATGGTAAAGCAGGGATATGTGCGAAAGCAGGAATTCAATGCTATCAAAATGCCCCTAATTCTATAAGAGAAAATATGAAGTTGGAAGATTTTAAATCAATTATAGACCAATGTAAAGGAAAGACTTTCCAAGTAGCTTTAGGCGGAGCAGGAGACCCAAATCTTCATGAGAACTTTAGAGAAATTGTTGAATATTGTAGAGAGAATGGGATTATCCCAAATTATACAACAAGTGGATTTAACTTAACTGATGAGCAAGTTGAAATTAGTAAACAGTGTGGAGCAGTTGCAGTAAGTCAATATAGCAGATTAGAGATTCAACAAATGCCATCATATCAAATTTTAGAAGATGGAAGTAGAATTCCAACAGAAATGATGCAAGTTTTTTCAGAAACTAATCCACAAACCAATAATGCAATACAAAAATTTTTAGATGCGGGAATTACAACTAATATACATTATGTGCTTGGAAAAAATACAATAAAAGAGGCAATTACTCGATTAAAGAATAATTTATTCCCAGAAGGAATAAATGCAATAGTATTTCTATTACATAAACCAATAGGTTTAGGAAAAGAAGAAAATATGTTACACTACAATGACCCAGAAGTAAAAGAATTTTTTGAATTGATAGACAGTCAGCAATTTCCATTTAAAATTGGATTTGATGCATGTTCAGTTCCAGGAATTTTGAACTTTACACATAATATAGATTCTAGGTCAACAGAAACTTGTGAGGGCTCAAGGACAAGTGCATACATAGATGCACAAATGAATATGATGCCTTGCAGTTTTGGGAATCAGAATAAGTCTTATTATGTAAGCCTATACGACCATACAATAAAGGAAGCTTGGGAAGGAGAAGTATTTAGTAAATTTAGAAGTCATTTATTTAATGCTTGTCCTAATTGCAAGAATAGAGAAAACTGTTATGGTGGTTGTCCAATTATTTCAGATATTGTTTTGTGTAATAGGAAAGAAAGGAAATACAAATGAATTTAGGTAATGGACTTGAGTTATCAATAAAAAGAAGTTATTACAATAAAACAATAGTTGGAGAAGATGGTATCACACAAACTGTAGATACAAAACATCAATATCCACTATATCAATTGCAAATATTTAAGAATTATTTTGATACTGATGACAAACAAGTTATTAAACAAATAATTTCAGACCTTAAAGGACTTGCAAATGAATTAGAAAAATTGGAGAGTAAAGAGAATAAAGATATAGAAAGTGAGAAATAAAATGAAAGTAAGAAGTGATTTTGTAACAAACTCAAGTAGTTCAAGTTTTGTAATTTTTGACAAATCAAAAGCATATCCAGAATGTTATAAACCTTTAAGTAAAAAATTAATTAAAGATTGTGTTGATAAAATTCTTGTTGTATATCAAGACATTGAAAACAAGATATGTGGAGAGGGAGAAAAAGAGTTCTTGAGCTACATCCCTAAGAGGATGAAAGACTATCAGGTATTTGAAGAAGGAGAAATAAAAGAAATTGCAGAAGCCTTTAGAAATGAATGTTGGTCTGCAAGTGGGGTTTATATTCCAGATGAAATTCACAATGTTTTAAAACGAGCCAATTATGACAATTATTATAAAAGACCAAAAAAAGAAGAAATTGAAACTGCATATGCAAAACTAACAGAATTTTGTGTAAGAAATAATTTAGACATAAATGAAATTTTTGACAATGAGGGAATATCTCAAGATTATGATGAAGTTGATGGTTGGTGGAGATACTATTATGATTTTGAATATCAAGAAGCCTTGAGGGGAAGCTTTTGTATAATTACTGGGGAAAATGCTTTTTCATATGGAGTTATACAATTTATAGAAAATATTTTTAGTGGAAGAGTTTTCCATCTAGGATAAGGAGGAATATATTATGAAAATTAGAGAATCTTTTGTAACAAATTCAAGTAGTTCAAGTTATATTATTGCAAAGAAAAAGGATATTTCTGATGACGAATTAGAAAAAAGTATTAGAGAAACTTATTTAAAGAATAAAAATTCATTTTTAAAATTCTTAGAAGAATATATAGGAGATTATGATGACTCAGAAACAGTAGTTGATTCATCTTATGCTGGAGAAGGAAAATTGTTGGAAGCTTATATGGAAAAAGATGATGAAAAAATAGATAAAGAATATATACATTTTCTAAAAACAAAAATGGAAGAGCTATTTTTAGACGAATGGACTGGAATTGGAACTTTAGATTCTTGGAAAGCAACTATTTTTGAAGCCTCAAATGAGGACGAAGACTTTTTTAGTTCATTAATGTATCATCTTCCCGATTTGATAAAAAATGAATATATTAAAGTTATTTAGGGGGTGAGTATATGAGAAAATTCTTTTCAACTCTTGGTAAAATTATATTTTTAGTTTTAGAAGTTATTTGTATCTTTATGTCATTCGTACTTTTAATGGCAACATTTAGTTTATCTAAAACTTTAACAATTCTTGGCTTATGGTATATTACAAGTGGTTTGTTTATATGTTCAATCTTAGGAATGTTTAATGGAGCTGTTGCTATCGGAATGTTTTTGAAAAGAGAGGATGACTAAAAATGAAAATAAGAAGAAGTTTTGTTACTAATAGTTCAAGTTCTAGTTTCGTAATTGACTTGTCAGAACTGACACCATACACTATTGAAGTTTTCAAAAACCCAAAATTAGTTGAAGACCAGTTAATTCCAACTTGTGATATGACACGAGAAGAGTATATGAAAGAAGCAGACAGATGGGACATAAGAGAAGAAGATGGTAAGTTATATGGTTATACGACAATGGATAATTTTGATTATTCACAACTATTCTATATTTGTGGTTTAGACTGGGATTCTCACAAATCAGATGAAATTGCACCAAGCTTATTAAAAGAAATGGTAGAAAATGCAGATAAATTTTTAGAAGATATAGGAGATGATAGCAGTGAAATTTAGGAAATCTTTTGTAACTAATAGTTCAAGTTCTAGTTATATTATTTCTACTCCATTAAATAATAGAGAAAGAATGGATGATTTTTATAACATTGTAGAAAGTTTAACTGGTTGGGAAACAGATTCACCTAATTTAATAACTTCTGAGAAAAAATTGAACGAATATGTTAGAGAAAATTATGATAAATCTCTACCAGACTTATTAAATAGTGACGAATATTATAAAGATAAATTTGGTAGTGTTTTAGAAGAATTAAAAAATGGGAATATAGTTTTAATACAAGAAGTAGATTATGATTATTCTGAACTTTACGATAAACTTTTAACTTATGTTTTAAAAGATTATAAAAAAGTTAAAGAATATTAAAAACAACTTAAATGTTGTTTTTTAAAACTAGTTTTTGTCAACATCTTGACAAAATTTTATTTACATAAGTTTGTCAAGATGTTGACAGAGATGGATATAATAGAAAAAGAAGATATGGGTTATGGAGGAATGGAATTATGAAATTTAGAAAAAGCTTTGTTACAAATTCAAGTTCAAGTAGTTATATTTGTGAATACTGTGGAAAAGAAGCTTCTGGTTGGGATATGTCATTATCAGAGGCAGAAATGATAGAATGTGTAAATGGACATACAGTTTGTGAAGAATGTATAGATTCTAAAACATTAAAATATCTTTATGACAACTATGCAGATGAAGATAAAGATACTTATTGGGAAGATTGGAGATATGAATTACCAGAAAAATATTGTCCAATTTGTAGCTTCGATGTATTTTTAGATAGTGACATACTAAAATTTTTAGAAAAATTCCATAGTATAAATATGGATGACATAAAAAATGAAATCAAGAAAAATTTTAAAAATTATTCCGACTTTAAAGAAAAAATTGACTCTTAGAATCGGTTTTAATGGGTTTTTATTTTTGAAGGAATATAACTTGTTGTCTAACGTTATAAAATCAATTCTTGGTAAACCTCAGTTGAATCTGACGATTTTAGAGATTTTTTAGAAAAAGAGGTGATATATTTTGGAATTTACAGAACATATTTTAGAAAGATATGCAGAAAGAATTCAAGACAAAACGAAAAAAAATGAAATTAAACAATTTGTTGCTCAGAATAGAGACAGAATAAAAACAAATATTCAAAAATTATTTGATAGTGCGGACTTTTTATGTCAAACTAAAATAAAAGACCATAATGTAACAAATTTTTATGTTAATAAAGATGGGTGGGTTTTAATTTCAAATAAAGAAAACAATAAATTAATTACTTTATATAAAGTAGATTTATTTTTAGGAACAGAATTCAATAAATATTATATAGAAAAAATGACAGAAGATATAAAAAAGAAAATGGAAGAATATGAGAGTTTGGAATATGATATTGAGTTAGAAAAAGAAAATAGAGCTAATGAAAGAAAAGAGTGTGAGGCTGGAATATCTTCCTATAAAACACAAATAAAATGGCTGGAAGAAAATATAAAATTAAGTGAGCAACAAGACAAAGAAGCTGATGCAAGACTTAAAGTAAAAAAAGATGAAGTTCAACAACAAATTGAAAATTTTGTTGGAGCTAGAATCTTTGAATAAATTTTTTTTAAAATGTTTGTCAAGAAGTTGACAAGATAAAAAATCTATGTTATAATTCAAATACAATAAAAAATAACAAAAGAATTTTTTTAAAAATATTTGTCAAAAACTTGACAAACAAAAAATTATATGATAATATATAAACATAATAAAGATACATACAGCAAATTTTTTAGCAGAAAACTTTTAATTTTCCAAGCTATTTCGTATCTTGTGAACTTTGAAAAATTAATATAAATAAAGATAGTTACAGCAAAATAAAATGCAAGTTTTTAGTTTTATATTTGGGATTTAAAATAGTAAAAACATTTGAAACTATCTTGTTAGTTAAAGAAAGTATTCTTATTTTAGATAAGTTTTAAAGATGTATACAGCAATCTATTTTATTTGGTTAAAGATTTTCATTGTCAAGAAATTCGAGATGGTTCAATTCCATTAAGTAGGTTTCCTACTAGATTAATACATCTTGTTCTTTTTCTCCTATTTGTCAAGATGTTGACAAATATAAATTTACAAATAATTTAATTATGTTTACTTAAAGATACTTACAGCAAAATAACAGAAACAATTGTGGGGACTGTTTGTTATTGGTTCAAGTCCAATCTTATTAATTTTAATAGGTAGCTCAACTGGGAGAGCGACAGTAATTTTGTTTTTAGTATCTTGTTATTTTTTCTCATTTTATATTTTTTGGGAGAGATACAAACAGCGATATTTTAAATTTGTTTGAAACAAATGCAGGGAATAAACACCCAAATGTATCTCGTTATTTCTCCTGAAATTTTTTTAGAAAAGGAGTGAAGTAAAATGAGCTTTTTAAAGAATTTAGAAGACAATCTTTTAGAGGATTGGAATGTATCAGTTACAGAAAATGGGACTGTTGGGTACAAAACAACAGGAAGACCAATGTTAGATATGAATTTTAAAATATCTAGCTATAGAAATATGTCAGAAATGGAGATTGTAGATGATTTTAAAAAATGTTTTCTACAAGATGAAGTTTTAGCACTACAATTCTTGTTCTTTATTAGAGATAGAGAAGAAGGACTTGGGGAAAGAAGAACATTTAAGGTTATTTTCAAAGCTTTAGCAGATGCTTACCCAGGATATGTTGCAGAACTGATTTCTCTTGTTGGAGAGTATGGTAGATTTGATGACTTATTACCATTATTGGACACAAGAGAAAGAGAAGATGTTTCTAAGTATTTAACAGAAACAATGATTTCTGACTTTAAGAAAATGGAAGAAAATAAACCAATATCTTTATTAGCAAAATGGCTACCAAGCATAAACACTTCAAATAAAGACCAAAGAAGATATGCAAACATCTTAATAAAAAAACTACAAGAAAAAGACAAATCATTTAATGCTAGTAGATATAGAAAAGCGTTATCAAAAATGAGAACATATTTAGATGTTGTAGAAAAGAAAATGTGTGCAAATGAATGGGACAAAATTAATTATGAGGCTGTTCCAAGTAAAGCAAACTTAATATACAAAGATGCATTTTTGAGACATGATGAAGAAAGAAGACAATCATATTTAGAATCACTTAAAAAAGGAGAAGTTAAAATCAATGCTAAAAAATTATTCCCATATGAAATCTACCATAAGACAGGTTCTTATGATGAAACACTACAACAGTTGTGGAATAATTTACCACAATTAAAAAGTGATTCAGAATCAGTATTAGTTGTGGCAGATGGTTCTGGAAGTATGGAATGGACTAATGTTGGCAACACAAATGTTACAGCACTAGATGTTGCAAATTCTTTAGCAATATATTTTTCAGAAAGAGCAAAGGGAGAGTTTAAAAATACATACATTACTTTTTCTTCAAGACCTCAATTGGTTCATTTTAGAGAAGGAGATACTCTTTACAATAAAAAACAAACTGCATTATTACATGATGAATGTTCTAATACGAACATTGAAAAAACATTTGACTTAATTTTAGATACTGCTGTTAAAAATAAAATGGCACAAGAAGATATGCCAACAACACTATTAATTCTTTCTGATATGGAATTTGATGGAGCAACTTGTGATTTTGGATATTATTCAGACTCAAATACTCAAAAGAAATTGTTTAAAACAATTGACGAAAAATTTAAAGCAGCTGGATATATAATGCCAAAACTTGTATTCTGGAATATTTGTGGAAGAACAAATACTATTCCATTAAAAGAAAATGAAGCAGGTGTTGCTTTAGTATCAGGTTTCTCTACAACAATATTTGATATGGTCTTAAACAATGAAACAGACCCATTAAAAATACTACTTAATAAATTAAATACACCAAGGTATTTAAAAGTAAAAGAAGTTTTAGAAAATGATTAATTAATAAAGATACTTACAGCAAATCAATAGCACTGTTAATGCCGTTGTCGTTGGTTCGACTCCAACATTACCAGCCATGTTTTTGGTAATTAGCTCAGAGGGTAGAGCACGAAAAATGTATCTTGTAAAAATAAAAATAAGAGGTGAAATTATGAGGAGACAAGAATATCCTGATAAAGCTCCATATAAACATTTTATTTTAGTTAAAAATGGAGCACAAGACAAAGAAATTGAAGAACAATTAAAAGAATGGCATGAAAATAATCCTTCTTTCTCTATCGGACAACATCAATATACTTATGTTGGAGGAACAGAAGGTAATGGAATAGAAATTTTGGAATTAACATATTTTGACCTTGCTGAGGCAGAGAAAGATGTTGACCCAGAATATAGAACTCCAAGAAATGAATTCTATTTTAAGAAAATAGTTGACCCATTAAGTTCTGGAGAAAGTAAAGTTACAGATTGGTATAATGAAAATGACATTGATATTATATCAAAAGTTAGTTTCGTTGATACTGTAAACTTAGAAATTGTAACAGGAATTGTATATGTCCAAAGAGAAGAAGCAAAAGCTGCATATGATTTAAAATATGAAAGACAACAAAAACAAATTCAAAAAATGTCAGAGGAAATGGCAAGAAAACAAATTAACAAAGAAACAGATAAAAGAATGAAATAGGGTGGTAGAATGAATGTCTTTATAACTTCGGACACGCATTTTCGACATAATAATATTATAAAATATTGTAATAGACCATTTAAAAATGTAGATGAAATGAATAACAGTTTAATAAAAAACTGGAACAGTGTAGTGTCAAATGAAGATATTGTATTTCATCTTGGAGATTTTGGTTTTGGGAGCAAAGACCAATTGTCTCCAATTATAAAAAGTCTGAATGGTACAATTGTAATGTTACATGGGAACCATAAAAGTTTAAGTACAGCCCAATGGAATTCTTTTGGAGTAAAAGTTTGTAATGACCCAATAAAGCTATCAAATGACATTTATCTATCTCATCGCCCAATGAATCTATTAAATGATAATATGTGGAATATACATGGACACATACATCAAGAAGTTTTAAAAGGGAATTATATAAACGTTTCCGTTGAACAGACAAATTATTCTCCTATATTATTATACAATCTAATTATAGAAAATATCTTAGGAATCTCGATTGAAGATTTTAGTTATATGTATGGTTTTTTGATATCTGATGGATATTGGAGAGATAATAACAAAACTTTAGAAATGGAAATCAAAGATAAAGACCTTCCAATAAAATTTCAAAAACTCTTACCACAAACGACAATAAGAGAAAGATGTCGAAATACGAATTTTAAAAAGAACAATACAACCTATATTTGGAAAGGTAAGAGAAATGGAATATTTGAATATTTATGTTCTAGTATGGGATTCCCAATAGAAGATAAATCAAAAAATGCAAGTATTCCTAAAAATTTCCAATTTAGTGAAAGAGATTTTTGGAGAGGTGTATTTGATGCAAATGGTAGCATTGGAACTCGTAAAGACGGAAGTGAATATATGAGTTTGACAATTGTTTCAGAACAAGAAAAAATAGAATTTTGTCAGTTGTTAGAAAAAGTTATTGGATTTAAGTCAAAAGCAAAAAGGAATAAAAGGGATAATATATATAATATCGGAGTAAATACTAATAGTGCAAGAAAATTAGGTGATTATTTATATAAAAATGCAACACTTTATTTAGATAGAAAATATAATAAATATAAAGAATGGAGAGATAAATATGAAAGAAGAACGAGTTAGTAAAATATTTATGGAAGATTCACAAATAAAAGGTGGATGGTTAGATTTGAATATCAATAATGATATGATAATTCCCGTAAGTTATTTGAACAGTCGTTTTTTTTATGACCTTTTAAGCCTTGTTCAAGTCTTAAACAATTATTGCACTATCGGCTGTAGGAATTTATATTTAGAAATAGATTGTGAGGGAACTCTTGCTTATATTAGTATATATACATTTTCTGAAGGAAAAACTCCAGAAGATGTAGACTATGATGCTTTAGATGACGTGAAAGTTTCTGTTATAAAGGAATGTTTCAATAAAGAAACTCAAGAAACTTATGAGAAGCAATATAATTATGTTATCTCAAAAAAAGAATTCATGGAGAACATAATTACATTTGTTGAAAATAAAATAGATGAATATAATGTAGATTTTTGTTGTGACGATGTGGCAGATAAAATAAGTAAAACTTATGTAGAAATTATTAAAAGGGGACTAATAGATAGATATAGATTAATATAAATTGTAGAGAAGGAGAAGAAGGAAAATGAAAAGAGAGCCAAGTAAATATCAAAAAGAAATTTTAGATTGGGTGAAAAATGGACATGGAAGTGGATTAGTTAATGCTCTTGCAGGCACAGGAAAAACCACTACATTAGAAATGGTAGCAAAAGCAGTTCCTTCTAAAATGCTATTCTTGGCTTTTAATAAACATATTGCAGATGAGCTGAGTGAAAGAAAGGATATAAAACCTTTAATAGATTCAAAGAAGCTAAAGATATACACTGTTAATGCTTTGGGAAATATGACGTTGATTGATTATTGTAAAAATAAATTAGATAAAGACCCCGTATTAAAAAGTAGTAAATTAACATCAGACATTTTAGATGGAGTTATATTAGATAGATTACGAAGAGAAAATAAAGAGCTTCCACATGGTGCTATGGAGTCAAAATTAGCAATGGACACAATAAAAAAACATGCAAAAACCTGCTGTGATTTAGTAAGGTGTCATTGTATAGATTATAAAGACCATAAGGCTATTGACCACTTAATCTCTGATGAAAATTTGTTTGTTTTTAGAAAAGAGATTCTGCAAATAACTTCAATTCCAAGATTAGAATGGAGTCTCATAGTTTCAGATGCTATCGAGGAATCAATAGATTTCTTTGAAAAAACTGGGGAATATGACTTTCTTGAACAGATATTCCTTCCAGTCCAATTACAATTATTTCCCCCAGCATGGCTAAAATGGTATACAGAATTTGTTGGAGTAGATGAAGCACAAGATATATCTACACTACAGCAACGTTTTATTAAGAAGCTACAATACATGAACCCATATAAACCAACAAGATATTTATTTGTTGGAGATGAACATCAGGCAATTTATAAATTTAATGGGGCAGATTGCAATAGTATAAATCATATTAGAAGTCAATTTGATGCAAAAGATTTACACTTAAATATATGTTATAGATGTCCAAAAAAAGCATTGATTTTAGCAAGAGAACATGCTCCATTAATTGAAGATGCTCCTAATGCAAAAGAAGGAACTATAAATATTATAAAAAATATAGATATAGTAAATTATGCAAATGATGGAGACTTAGTTATGGCAAGGAAAAATAAAGACCTTGTTACAATATATTTAATGTTAATAAAAGCTAAGAAAAGAGTGTATTTTAAAAAAGGGGAATTTCTTTTTAGGATTGTAAAAGAAATTAGTGACCGAAAAAGAATTAAAACAATAGATGATGTAGAAAATTTTATAAAAAAAGAGAAACAAAAAGAAATTAATAAGAAAGAGTCTGGAGAAAAAGAAGTTAAAAATGTAATAGATATGGATGAAGAAGATGTCTTTGACATTATGTCAATATTACTTCTCTTCTTTAAGCTAAGTTATGAAGATTTAGATTTTGAAAATAATGCTTTTGGCTTTACTGAATTTGTAAAAAGTATTGCAAAAACCGAGCCTTCAGAGAATTGTATAGTTTTGGGGTCTATACATGCAATGAAAGGATTAGAAGCAAATAATGTTTTTATTGTAAACTATTTTGATATGCCCTATGAGTTTGGTATGGGCGGAGAATATTACATACAAGAAAAAAATTTAAAATATATCGCAGAAACTAGGACAAAAGAAAATTTATATCTTTGCTATGAAGATGAAGATGAAACCAGAGGCTTTCTTGAAGAACATTCTTCACTTGTGGATAGTTGTCCTTTTTTAGAAAAAGAAATCGAGGAAGAAATGTCAGAAGATGAAGATTGTTATGATTATGAGGAAGATGAGGAAGATTACTAAATTAATTTTGTCAACAACTTGACAAATAAAAAAATATATATTATATTAAATGCAAGCTAAAATTTTTTTTACATAAAGTTGTCAATATCTTGACAGAAAGGAGGGAAAGAATGGCAGATTTAACTCTTTATAATGTATCTGCGGAATTTGATTATTTGTGTGATTTAGTTGACAGAGATGTTTTAACAGAGGAAGAACAAGCAGAACTAACAAATATCTTAGCCAATAAAATCCAAAATTCAGCAGAAGAGGTAATTCAATTCTTTAAGACAAATGATTCTCATATTGATGGGCTAAAAGCAGAAATTGCAGAACTTCAAGCTAGAAAGAAAAAAGCAGAAGAAAGAAAGGAATACCTAAGAGAAGCTATTACTCAAAATATGAAAAAACTAAACTTAAAGAAAATTGAAACTACAATAGGAAATATGGTAGTTCCTAATAGGGTTGACATCAGTATTGAGGTAACAGATATAGATAAAGTTCCAGAAGAATATAAAAAGACAAAAACTGAAATATCTGTAGACAAATCAGCAATAAAAAAACATTTCAAAGAAACTGGTGAAATAATCGAAGGAACTAACATTATTCAGACTCAAGGGAAAGTTCAATTTAAGTAGGTGATAACCGTGTCAGAATCAGGAAAAAAGTTTATGAATTATAAAAAATGTAATGAAGTTATCACGAGTTTTGCTAAAAAATTAACAAAAAACAAAGAGCTACAAAAAGATTTAATTCAAGAGGGGTATGTAGGATTGCTGAAAGCAGAAAAAAATTATGATTCTACATTAGGAGTTGAATTTTTGACGTATGCTTATCCATATATCAAAGACCATATATCAAGGTATTATAAAAAGAACAAAGAACAAAATGTAAAATTAGAAGAAGAAATGTATGATAGTATAAACTTAGATAGTGTATGCTTTGATGATGTAGATAATTTTTTAGAAGGTTGCTCTGAAGACACAAAAAAGATAGTACATTTAATAGTTGATGAAGACAAAACTTATAGAGAGATAGCAGAACAACTAGGGTATTCTAAATCAAAAGTTAGTTATATATTGTCTAAAGATAAAGACAAGTTATATAAAAATTTAAAAAATAAATAAAAAGGAGAGAAAAGATATGGCAGAAAAACAAAAAGTAGAACAACAAATACCAGCAATGTATGGTACATTTAGATTAAAAGGAAGAGTAGACAAAATTGATACAACAAATTATGACTCAGAGACTTCTACAAAAAGAAAAAGGAGAGCTATAACTCTTATAATGAGAACTTCAAAAGACAATACAGTTTCTGTTCCTTTAAGTGCTATAGCACAAGATAGTGTTTACTTTGTAAAAAGAGATGAAAATGGTAAAGAAGAAGAAAGAAAAATTATTCCTTGGGATGAAAGAAATACTACACCATTACCAGAAGGATTCTATCCAATGTCAAGAATTATGGTTGGAGTAGAACAAGAAATTGATGAAAATGGTCAAGAAAAAAATAAGAGTCAATTTAAAATCTTATATGATGCAATAGAAGATATTTACAACTTTGTAAAAGTTGGAGATGAACTATTCATTAGAGGAGATGTTACTGTTGAAAGTTACGAAAACAGAAGAGGAGAAACTGTAAGTACAGTAAGATTAAATCCAAATCAAATTTCAATGAGAAATAAAAATGATAAATTAGATTTTGATGACCCTAACTTTGCTGAAGATAATAGCATTACTCAACCATTAATTATCCAAGATGTAGAAATAGATGAAGATAATGAAAAGGCAGCTGTAAATGGACTTGTTATTGGTAGAAAAAGAGAAGGTACTATTGAAATAGAAATAGAAGGAAAAGATAATTTAATGTTTGCTAAAACATTAAAAAATCTAAGTGTAGAAAATCCTTATGGAGCAATAACATTACAAGCTAGAATTTCTAACGAAGGTAGCGTTGGTCCACAAAAAGTTTGGGATGACGTATTCAACACTTGGGTAGTTCCAAAAACAAGACAAGGTGGATTTAGAACTAGATATGTGTATATTGCAATGGTTGCAGAATCTTATGACAATGTAACTTATACAGAAGAAAATGTTGCAGAATTTAGAAACACTTTCTGTAGAGGTAAACAAGAATTTGGTTCAAACACAACAGAAACAACAGCTAACACAACTACTTCTCGTGGAAGCGAAGACATTTGGGGAAGTATTTAATTTTAAAATAATTTGTCAAGATGTTGACAGATAAATTTACATAATTCTTGTCAACATCTTGACAAAATAAAAAGGAGTGATTTTATAATGGCACAAATTAGAAGAGGCGGAAAGATTCAAAGTAAATTAGCTTTCCTTATTTATGGAGATAAAGGAACTTGGAAATCTAGTCTGGCATTAGAGTTTGCAAAAATGAAAAATGAAAAAGGAGAGCCAATGAAGGTTCTTTATATAGATACAGAAGAAGGTTCTATTGATGACTACTTAGATGGGCTTGCAATGGAAGGAATTGATATTGATAATATTATAGTTGCAAAAACTAAAAGTTTTAATGAAACATTAGACTTAGTTAAACAAGCAAAAGATGTTTCTGCAACAAAACCTATGAGAATCAAAAGTCAAGATGATTTAGGAAATGTTGAAATAGTAGAAATAACAAATGAAGATGGAAGTTCATGGATTCCAGATGCCATTGTTATAGATTCATTAACAGTTCTTTATAATCAATTAGTTCAAGCTTTACTTGACATGTCTCAAAGAAGAGCAGGACAAAGAGCAAATAAACAAGGTCTTATAGGAGCTGAAAAAGCATTAGCAGTTGAGACAGCAGGACTTGAAATAAAAGATTACCAAACTATAGGACATAGAGGACAAGAATTAATTTTAGACTTGATGGCTAGTGGAAAACACTTCGCAGTTATTTCAAGACAAAAAGAAATTAAAGAACAAAAAATGAACTCAAAAAATGAATTTGAAACTATTTCTACTGGAAAATACCAACCAGAAGGTTTCAAAGAGGTTGAATATAATGTAAAAACTGTTCTTCACACGTTTAATGAAGATGGTACAACATATGCTGTTGTTGAAGATAAAGATAGAACAGGAGTTAAAAAACAAAATGAAAAAATAGAAAATCCTTCTTTATTAGACTGGGAAGTTATAATAAAAAGAAATGTTGGAAAGAAAGAACAACCTATTAGAAATACAGTTGCAGAAAGTGTTCAGGAAGACATTTCAGCAATTCAAGATAAAATTATTAGAGAAACTGGAGAAGAAATTGTTCAAAAATCAGATTTTGACCAAGAACTTCAAAGCTTAAAAGATAGTATCTTTGATATGATTCAAAAGATTTCTTCAAATCAAAAAAGAAAAGAATTAAAAGACGAATGTGAAAAATATAATATTCCTGCTGGAACTTTCCAAAAAATTACAGATAAAAGCCAATTACAACAAATGAAAGAAATTACAGCTGCTTTCTTAACAAGAAATAACATTCATTAAAAGATTACAGGGGAATTTTTATTCCTCTGTTTCTTTACGAAATAGGAGGGAAAAATTTTGAATAGCAATGTTGGGAAAAAGAAAATACAATATTATTGTGATTATTGTGGAGAAATAATAGACCTAAACAAAGATGATTTGTTTACATATAATAGAAAATATTATCATATGGATTGTTTAATAACAAAGCTGAAAAGAGCTAGAAAACATAAGTTTTCTCCAGAAGAGATTAAAGATATTATAGAGGAATCTAGGCAAAAAGGTAGAATTACTAGGAATAATGGAGAAGGTAGAGGTGGGAAAAAGTCAAACCCAACCGTACAACTTCCAAAAATGAATTCTTCTGATTTTGGAAATCTAAACTTTTTGTTAGATTATCTTGATAGAAAATACCATTTTTCTAAAAGAGACTTAGGCTTTATAAAAAAATCTATAATATCAATAGAAAATGGAACTTACAAGAAAACAAATGGACAAAAAATTTCAAGTGATGAATTATATAATATGTTTACATATTATGCCCTAGAGTTAGATAGGATTCATGCGAAATTAAAATCGCCTATAGATAATGGTAGGTCTCTATTTTACTATGATTTAGCAGTAATTATAAACAAATATGATGATTACCAAAAATTGATTAATGCAAATTTAAAAAATGAAGATAACATACAGGGCTTCGAAGTCAGTAATTACTTTACTGGAAGAAATATTGATGAAGAAGATTCTGATGATGACATAGATTTCGATGCCTTTCTTGAAGGGTATTAATAGGAGGTGCATAAAGCTTGGCAACAGATGAAGAAAAACTACAAGATTTGACTTCTGAAATTCTTTTTATTGGGACTATGTATAAATATCCTGGGATAGTTCAAAAATATAGAAGATATCTAGGAGATGAAGATTTTTCTACTCCAGCAAGTAGATTCTTTCATACTCTTTTTGAAAAAGTATATGATACTTACTCAAAAACTCCAGATGAGGTATCTATTGCAGGGTTCTTGACAGGGAAACAAAAGATATTAGATAAGTTTAATGAATATGGTGGCTTTACCACAATTCAAGGATTTATGGATTCTTGCAACTCAAATGATGTAGACAAGTATTTTGACAATATAAAAAAATATTCATTATTAAGAACTTATCATGCAAAAGGGTTCCCTGTTATGGATTTACTTAATGGGGCAGTCAATAGCAAAACACATGAAGTTACGAAATTTGAAGACATTAAAGCAAAACATATTCTTAGAATTTTAATTAATAGAATTTCAAAAATATATACGAACTTAAAAAACACAGAAGATATGCAAGACCTTGTTGAAAACTGTACGGATTATGTTTTAGAAAAATTAGACAGACCTCAGATGGGATTAGAATTTCCATATCCTATACTTTCAGAAGTATTTTCAGGGATAAGAAAGAATCAATTTATGGCTTGGGGAATGTTGTCTAATGCAGGAAAATCAAGATTCCTTATGAAAATTATAGCACATATTGCGTTTGTTCATGATAAAAAAGTTTTGTTATTAGCAAACGAAATGTCATATGAAGAAATGAAAGAATGTATGATTACAACTATACTAGACAACCCAGAGTTCCAAGCAAAACATGGATTTAAACAATTAAAACCACAAAAAGAAATTGTTAATGGAATTTATAGAGACCAAAATGGGAAGATAATTCCTAGAGAAACAGATGATATGGGAATTCCAACAATGGAAACAAAACAATTTATTGAAAAATTAAAAAGAGAATCTCCAGACTTTAATTTAGTAATTAATACTACAAAATGGTTAGAAGAGAATTTTAGAAAAAGACTTTATATTATCGACATGGGTTCGGATTATAGTGACGGAGCTTTACAAGAAACAATAGAAAATGCAAAAAATATTGATGGAATTGATTATGTGTTTTATGACACCTTCAAGGCAGATAAAGATGCAAGTGGAGATTGGTCTAAACTAAAAAACACAGCAACAATGCTAAAAGAACTTGCTAAAGAATTAGACATCTTCATTGGAGCTAATATACAGTTAACAGATGATGCCATCGCTGTTGACCCATTAAGTTTAAGCTCTATGAATATAGCAAATGCAAAACAAATAAAACATGTTATGGATGGACTTTGTTTGTTTAAAGAAATTCCAAAGAAGGACTATGAATTATATGGATATGTTCCAGTTACTAAAGACCCTCTTGGAATGAATGTAAAATCAAATGAACTACAGCTTTTAGATAAAAATAAAAGATATTATGTTTGTAAAATAGACAAAAACAGAAGTGGAGAAAAACCAAATGTTTTATTTGAACTAAATCTTAACTATAATACTTGGTTTGAAGTTGGTCTTGTATATTTAGTTAAGGACTGGGAGAAAGAAGAAAATGCAATCGCTGCAAAAAATACTGAAAAACATAATGAACAAGTTAGACAAGCAGCTGCTAAAAAAACTTCTTCAAGAAAAAGAAAAACAATTTAATGAAAGGAGAATAATATGGATGTAAAACAAGTAAAAGAATATATATACGAACATAACAAAATAGAAGATATTTTAATTGAACTTGGAATGCATCATATTAAATGGCATGATAACAATAGTTACATTACTTGTGGTATGCCTGATGGAGATAACCCACAATCAACTACAGTATATAACAACCTTTCATTAAATGTAGTTGCATATACAAGAGATATTGTTGACGAATATGGTGTCTCTGATATCATCTCTCTCGTTTGCTTTATAAAAGATTTATACTTTTCAAATGCAGTTCATTGGTTATGTTCTTTTCTTGGTTTAGATTATTATTATACTCCACCAAAGAAAGATAAGCTTTTAGAATTTTTTCAAAACATGATTTCTATAAAAAAGAAGTCTGAAAAGCAAGAGCCACCACTAAAACCTTTAGATGAAATAAATCTAATGCAATATGGAAGATATTCTTTCCAACAGTTTGTAGATGATAATATTTCTGATGAAACACAGCTTGAATTTGAATTAGGTCTTGATTCGACAGTTGATTATTGGGGGATACCAAGACCTAGAATTGCAATACCAATAAGAGATGAAAATGGAACTCTTGTGGGAGTAAAAGGAAGACTTCTTAAAAATGTATGGAAGGGTTCAAAATGTGTAGATAAAATGAGAGAAGAGGACAATGAGCCAAAGTATATTTATATGTATCCATGTGCAAAATCTCAGATTTTATATGGACTTTATAAAACACAAAAACATATAAAGGAGAAAAAAGAAGTAATAATATGTGAAGCTGAAAAAGGCGTAATGCAATTATGGACTTATGGATATAAAAATTGTGTTAGTATTGGAGGTCATAGTTTGAGCCCTAGCCAAAAAGAAAAAATAATAAGACTTGGAGCTACAACAACTATTGCATTTGATAAAGATGTAAATGAAGAAGAAGTAAGAAAAGAATGTAAAGAACTATCAACTTTATGTAAAAGTGTATATTACATTTTAGATAGGGATAATATTTTAGGAGAGAAAGAAAGTCCAATGGATGACCCAAAAAAATGGGAGCAGTTATATAAAAATAACCGATACAAATATGTTTAGGAGGACTTAAATGAAATATCAATTAATAAAAAATAGTAAAAATGATATAAACAACTTTTTAGAAACAGTTTTAGAAAATAGAAATATCACTGATATAGATTCTTTTAGGAAGTCAAATTCAGAACTTTTAGAAAAAAATACATTTGAAGATTTAGATAACATTAATGAAGGAGTAGAACTTCTATTAAAACATATAAGGAATAAAAGTAAGATTACATTAATCGTTGACCCTGATGTTGATGGAATTACAAGTTCAGCTATCTTATATAATTACTTAAAAGAAGCATTTAAAGATATATCTTTTATTACTCCAATATCTCATTCTGGAAAGGGACATGGTTTAAGTAAAGATATTGAGATACCAGAAGACACTGACTTTATCATAATTCCAGATGCAGGAAGTAATGACTATGGAGAAATAGCCAAGTATCATGAAAAAGGAATAGAAATCTTAATCATTGACCATCACATAATTAGTAATGGATATAGCCCATTTGCAACAGTAATCAATAATCAAGAGTCAAAAAATTATTCAAACAAAGACTTCTCTGGGGTTGGTGTTGTTTATAGATTTCTTCAAGCTTTAGATGATGCTTTGTTTCTAACAAATGCAGATAATTATTTAGACTTGGTTGCAATAGGACTTATAGCAGATATTATGGATACAACAGATTATGAAACAAGATATTTTATACAACAAGGTTTATTAAAAAAACACCTAAAAAATCCTTTCTTAAAGCAACTATTAAAGTTTACAAAGCAATCTGATAGGTACTTGGATAAATATATTATCATAAGTGATGTTGCTTTTGGAATAGTTCCAGCATTAAATGCAACAATGAGATTTGGAACAGCTGAAGAAAAATTGGCAGTATTTAGATGCTTTACGTTAAGCGAAGAAGAATTGGATAACAATAAATTTGGTAAAAAAGTATATAATATGTGTATTGAAAATAAAACAAAACAAAATGAAGATAAAGCTTTAAGCTCAGCTAAAATAATAAAAACATTAACTGATGACCAAATTAAAAATGATAAGATTCTAATCATTAATGCTACTGGTCTGTTAGATAGAACATTAACTGGAATTACAGCTATGGAATTGGCAGCTCATTTTAAAAGACCTGTTTTAATTGGAACAGAAAACAATGGAACATTAAGTGGGTCTGTTAGAAATTATGCTGGTTTCCCTTGTGAGAAACTAAAAACAGAATTAGAAAATACTGGTTTATTTACCTTTTTAGAGGGTTAGTAACATAGCCCTAACACACCTTTACCACTTATCAGTGGGGTAATTTATAAAAATTGCTAACGAGGGAGCCTAAGTCCTTAAAGGATATGGTAATCTCGTGGGAAGCTATTATTTTCAATAGGATATAGATTGGAGACAAATTGGAGAAATATGTTTATAAAATAACAAACAAGATAAATGGAATGATGTATATTGGAGAAACAATGGATTTTAAAAGAAGAATTAAAGAACATTGTAACCCTTTAAATACAAGTTTAATTGGGAAAGCAATTAAAAAATTTGGAAAAGAAAACTTTTCATTTGAAATTATTGAATATTGTAGTGATTTTAGTGAAAAAGAAAAATTTTATATAAAAAAATATAATACCTTATTCCCATATGGATATAATATTTCTGAAGGTGGAGATAAAACTCCTCCAGTGCTAAAAGGAGAGAAAAATCCATTTGCAACAATCTCTGAAGAAACGGCAAAAGAAATTGCAAATTGCCTTTTAGAGGGGAAAGACAATACATACATAAAGGAAAAATTTCATGTAACAAGACATTTAATTAGACATATAAATGATGGAACAGCATGGAAGTTTCCTGAATACCAATATCCATTACGAGAAAAGGGTGGCATTCCAGATTTTGTTTTTCAAGTTATATATTTATTAAAAAATACGAATTTGACACAGAAACAAATTGCTAAAAAGCTTGGGATTGCAAGGAGCACTGTTACTATGATAAATGTTGGGAAAAACCACAAATTTGAAAATATTGAATATCCAATTAGAAAATAATAGAACCTGTAACGACTAGAGCCCTAATCGGCTCGTACAATAACTATTGATACGTTATTGGAAACGGGTGTGCTACAGATTTCCTGTAGTAAGAAATAGTCTGTGCCAATAGAAATATTGGACTCTACACGCATGAAGGAGCTTGCGGTTATTCTTTACCTATAGAGAATATCCAAAAAGTTATAGATATTTGGAATGAGAAATACAAGGACATTAAGATAGAAGGAAATTATACAGTTGACTTTATATTAGATTTTTCTGACCTATCTAATAGTGATTACTATCTAATAGATACATATAGATATTTATGGGGGACTGGAGTAGCTGAGCCATTATTTGCAATAATTAATATCCCATTTTATCCAGAAAACTTGAAAGTTATGGGAACAAATAAAGATACGGTAAAATATGACTATCAAGGTAAAAGTTTTATTAAATTCCATTTACCAGAAAACGACCAACTATTACAAATGGCTCAAGAATATGACATTACAAAATCTTATATAATGAATGTTGTTGGTAAAGTAAGTATGAACCACTTTGCAGGTCGTGTGACTCCACAAGTAATGTTGGAAGATTATGATATTATTGATGTTACTGGGCAAGTAGACCCAAGAAAATCCCCAGAAAACAATAATGATTTTAGTATTTGGAGTGATATTTAATGACTGATTGTAGAAATTGTGCAAAGATTTTTTGTAAAAATAGAGATAATGTTTATGATTGTAATGAAAAAATAACTTTTGTTCAAGCAGGAGTGTTAGACCAGCCATTGTATAAGGGGGAACAAAGTGATGACATGGAATGATATATTACAAGAAGAAAAAACAAAACCATATTTTCATATCCTTCAGAAATTTGTAGATAATGAATATGAAAAAAATATATGTTATCCTCCAAAACAAAATATATTTACTGCATTACAGCTTGACCCACCAGAAAAAATTAAAGTTATAATATTAGGACAAGACCCATATATCAACCCAAATCAAGCTCATGGTCTAGCTTTTTCTGTGTTATCCAATAAATTACCACCATCACTAAAGAACATATATAAAGAAATTGAAACAGATTTGGGAATAGAAATGCCTACAACAAATGGAAATTTAACACCATGGGCAGAACAGGGAGTTCTTCTTTTGAATACAGTTCTATCTGTTAGAGCTGGACAATCTAATTCTCATGCAAAGAAAGGATGGGAGAGATTTACAGATAGAATAATTCAATATTTGGGAAGTGAAGATAAACCAAGAGTATTTTTACTTTGGGGAAAGAACGCACAAGCTAAAGAAAAATTAATAACAAGTAAATCTTGTTTAATCTTAAAAGCTCCACATCCAAGCCCACTTTCTGCATATCAAGGTTTTTTTGGGTGTAAACATTTTTCTAAAACAAATAAATTTTTAAAAGAAAACAACTTACCAGAAATTAACTGGCAAATCAAAGAGGAGTGATTTTTATGATTAAAATCAATGATGAATATTATATTAATGCAAACTCTCATTGCTATATTTTACAAAGATTTGGAATCGTCCAAGACAAAGAGAGTAAAAACTATGGTAAAGAAGCTTATGAAAATTTAGGTTATTATCCAAGTTTAGAAGGAGCAATTAATGGTCTTATCAAGTATGAAACAAGAAAATTTATTAGCAAAGAAGATACGAACACATTAAAAGACCTTCAAAAAGAAATTAAAAAAATAGAGGGAATTATTAAAAAAGCCTGTGAAGGAGTATTGGAAAAATAACTTGTCAAGATATTGACAAGTTTCCTTCTATATAATATAATATTATCAAGTTAGAAGGGAGGATTTTTTGTGGGAAATTCTGAAGAACAAAAGATAGATAAATTTGTAAATCTACATGTTCATAGTGCAATAGGTTCATTACTTGATAGTGTTGCTCGTATTCCTGATATTGTAAAGTTTGCTAAAGAACATAATCAAATTGCTATAGCTTTGACTGACCATGGAAAAATGTCAGGTTTTGTTGACCTATATAAAGAATGCAAAAATGTAGGAATAAAACCAATTATGGGTGTAGAAGCCTATGAAGTAGATGATATGTATGAAAAGGCTGATACAAAAGAGTATGTTCAGCCAAGATACCATTTATTGTTACTTGCCAAAAACAAAAAAGGTTTACAAAATTTATTTAAAATCGTTACTGTAGCAAATACAGAAGGCTTTTATAAAAAACCATTAATTACACTAGATTACATCAAAGAACATAATCTTGGAGAAGGGGTCATTTGTTCAAGTGCTTGTATGGCAAGCCGACTTAGTAGAGCTTTAGAAAAAGACAATTGGGAGCTAGCAAAACAAGTCGCATTAAAAACTAAGTCCATTTTTGAAGAATATTATATAGAGATGCAATCACATGCAAATGACATTCAAATGGGCTTGAATATAAAACATTTAAAACTTGCAAAAGAGCTAAACATTCCTTGGATTATTACAACAGATGCTCATATGATTACTGAAGACCAAATGGACATACATAGCGTTTTTATTAGAATTGGGCAAGATAGAGATGTTGGTGAGAACTATGATGGTTGTTATTTACAAGATTCAACTCAAGTTGTAGACCATTTTCATAAATATGAACATTTAGGTTTTACTTTTCAAGACATTAAGACAGGTGTATTAAATACCTTTAAAATAGCACAGGAAGTTGAAGATATTGATATTGGATATCATCAAGAGAATCAAATGCCCGTTATTCCAATACCCAAAGAATTTAAAAATAGTGATGAGTATGTAGAGCATCTTATTTGGAAAGGGTTTGAAGAAAAGTTTAAAAATATGTCTAAAGAAGATAAAGAAATAAGAAGACAAAGGCTCAATGAAGAAATACCAGTAATTGAAGCATTACATTATAGTGATTATTTCATAATGTTACAAATGTTAACAAAAGAAGCTCAAAAAAGAAAAATCCCATTAGGATATTCAAGAGGTTCAGGTGCAAACTGTTTGTGTTTGTATTGTTTAGGAGTAACTCAAATAGATAGTGTAAGGTGGAACCTTACATTCAGTAGGTTTGCGAATCTCGGAAGGAAAAGTATGGCAGATTATGATATGGATATAGCCAAGGCTCGTAGAAAAGAAATGGTAACAATTTCAGAAGACCTTTTCGGGAAAGAAAATGTTGCCCCAATATGTACTTTTAATACTTTATCTACAAAAGTTGCTATTAGAGATGTTGGAAAGGTTTTGAATGAAGACCCAGACAGTCCTTATTACAACCAAATACCATATAGTATTAGAGACGAAGTAGCAAAACAAATACCAACAATAAAAACACTTGATGATTTGGGTCAAGAAGTTGAGAAAGATATGTTATTAAAAGATTTATTATCAACAGACCCTAAACTTCAAAACTGGTATCATAAATTTCCAAAATGGTTTTATTACGTAATGTATTTGGAAGGTTTACCTAAATCAATGGGAAGACATGCAGCTGGAACTATTATAGCTCCACACCCAGTAACTGATTATGCCCCATTATGTTACGACACAGAGGGAAATCCTATGTTCCAAATCGAAATGCACAATGCAATGGATGATTTATCTCTAATTAAAATGGACTTCCTTGGACTTGAAACACTTGATATTGTAGATGAAGCTCTTAATATTGCAGGACTTACTTGGCAAGATGTTGATATAAACCACTTAAATCTTGATGACAAAGATGTATATGACAATATATACAAACAAGGGAACACAGTATCTGTTTTCCAAATGGAGTCAGCAGAAGCAAAAGCTATGTGTATTCAGGCACAAGCTGACAATATAGAAGATATTATAGCTATCAATGCAGCCAACAGACCAGGAACTAAAGACCAATTCCCAGATTATTGTGATAATAAATTGCATCCAAAAGAAGCTTTAGCGAAATTAATTCACCCAGATTTAGCAGAAATCTTTAAAACAACTAATATGATATTACTTTATCAAGAGCAAGCTTTACAAATTTTTAGATACGCTGGTTTCCCTGAAACTGAAGTGGACAATGCTAGAAGGGCTATTGGAAAGAAAAAAGTTGATGTGATGGCAAAACTTGAAGTAGAGTTCCGAGACCTACTTAGAGATAAAGGATGGACAGAAGAGCAAATTTCCGCTCTTTGGGATTTAATTTTAAAACAAACTGGATACTCATTTAACCGTGGACACTCTGTATCTTATGGTTTACTTTCATACCTAACAGCTTACCTAAAATATCATTATCCAGTTGAATATATGACAGCTTGTCTTAACATAAAATCAGAGAATATATCAAAAATAGGTATTCTTATTAATGAATGTTATAATCTTGGTATAGAAATTCTTCCACCAGACATAAATAAATCAAGAAAAGACTTTACAGCCTTTCCTAAAGAAAAAAGAATATTATTTGGCTTCCTTGCCATTAAAGGACTTGGACTATCTTCAATAACTTCAACTTTAGAGAATAGACCATATAAACATTTACATGACTTCTTAGATAGGTCAGGAGCTACAAGTAAAGTAATTATAAGCTTTATAAAAGCAGGGTGCTTTGGAGCATATAAAAGAAGTCTACTACTAGATTATTTTGAGTACACATATCCTAAAAAGCAATACAAACCTGTCAAAACAGTTCCTACTGAACAAGTTTTAAGAGAACAGTGGGGTATTGTAAAAGGAGACAGGAAAAGTAAAGATGAGACCCTTTTAGGAGAATATAATTACAAAAGGGAGCAGGCATTTAAACAAAAAGAAAGAGAAACTTATAACAAAAAGCTTCAAGATTTTAAAGATAAATATATGCAAAATGAATATATGTGGGAATTTGAGACATTGTCAATGTTTATAACAGATAATCCATTAAAGGAAATGAGTCATTATATAACTGACTGGAATTTAGTAAAAGATGGAGAAGAACCTTGTATATTAGCTGTTATAGTTGATATAAAAAGAAAAAAGGATAAAAACAACAATGTATTTGCATATTTAGATTTATATACAGTTAATGGAATACTCGAAGCTGTTGCTTGGTCAAGTAAATATAAAAAATATTCTGATTTAATAGAAAAGGGGAAATGTATATCAATTTTGGGAAGAAAAAATGAAGGAAAACTATTTGTAAATGAAATAAAAAGTTTTGAACAATGGAAAAAAGATAGATATTTAGATAGTGAGGAGAGTTAGTATGGATAATTGTGAAGAAAATATAGGAAAGATTTTTGAATTTGAAATGAAACCAATTAGAGAGCTTTACTACAATGAACAAAATTTTTATTCTATTTCTGTTATTGAATTAGATGAGGAATTGCCTGGAACGGAAAAAGATAAAATTAACAACAAATATACAACAAAATTAGTTGGAAGAAGTGTTCCTTTAAGTACATCTTCTAAATATAAAGTAACTGCCAAGTTCATATTTAATGAGAAGTATGGATACCAATATGAAATTGTTTCCATAAAACCTATTGTTTCAGAAGAATCACAAAGCACATTAAATAATTCATATTTACAAGCAATTATTACTCCAAATCAATATGAAACTCTAAATAATGCTTATCCAAATATTGTCCAAAATCTTTTAGATGACCCAAATTTTGAACCAGATTATACAAAACTAAAAGGAATAAAACAAAAATCTTGGGAAAAGATTAGAGAGAAAATATTAAAATATCAACAAATAGGGGATATTCTAGCATTACTTGTACCTTTAGGTGTTTCAAGTAATATGATAGATAAACTTGTTTCCTATGAACCTAATGTAGATATACTAAAAACAAAACTAAAGTCTAACCCTTATGAATTTACAAGAATTCAAGGTTTTGGTTTCTTAACAGTTGACAAGCTAGCATTAAAAATTAATCCTGATTTAGCGACTTCTAGTTTCAGAGTTGCTGCTTGTACTAGACATGTACTAGAAGAAGAAGCTATGAATGGATATTTATGGGTTAGTATTCAAGATTTTGGAAAAGACTTCTGTAAAATAATCCCTCCAGGAGCACCAGAATTTAATGAGTGTTTTAAACATGTAAAAGATTTAATTCAAGTTGAAAGAGAACTAACCAAAGACAACAATAGTACATTATTACATGTTGTAGATGATGTTATAGGCTTACAGAAATATTATAATATTGAAGAATCTATATGGAAATATCTAAAAAGATTAAATAATACAACAAATTATGAACCAAACAGAAGTCTTGAAGAAGCAATAGAAGAAACAAACAATTACTTCTCTACAGCAGACAGAAGAGTGGAATTAACAGACGAACAAATTTCGGCTATAAAGAGCACGATTGAAAATAAAGTTGTAATTATTACTGCTAATGCTGGAGCTGGTAAAACGGTATGTATAAAAGGAATCTTAAACCTTTTTAGGAACTATAATGTTGCTACCGCAGCCCTTTCTGGGAAAGCAGCAAGAAGAATTGAAGAAGCTACTGGTGTCCCATCAAACACAATACATAGACTTTTAGAGTGGCAAGTAGATGGAGGCTTTGCTAGAAATGAAGATAATCCATTAAATGTTGATTTAATTATTTTAGACGAATGTTCTATGATAGATGATATATTACTATTAAATTTATTGAAGGCTATGCCAGCAGAAGCAAAACTTGTTTTAGTTTTTGATGATGCTCAATTATCTCCTATTGGAGCAGGTTCTCCTGCAAAAGATTTGCTTTCAAGTAATTTGTGTATCAACAGACTAACAAAAATTCATAGACAAGCAGAAAGCTCTGGAATAAAGTTAGATGCAAATAAAATTAGAAAGAATCAAGACATTTTTACGGATGAAGATATAGATTATGATGAATTTGGGAATAGATTTATTACTTCTCCTGTAATACATGGAGCTGATAAAGATATGGAAATTTATATGTATACAGACTCAAAAATGTCTCAAGATAAAATTTTTCAACAAGCATATGATTTGTATTTTGATTTATTAAGAGAAAATGATGGGAATGTAGATAAAGTAACAATTGTAGTTCCAAAAAAAGATGGAGTAAATTCAACCAGAAACTTTAATAATAGAATTCAAGAAAGGTTATTGGGAAGAGAGCCTTCTGAATTAGTTATAAAAGAATCTGATGACGGGAAATATAAGGTCTTCAAAAAAGGTGCAAGAGTTATTCAAAGAAATGTCAATGATTATGAAAGAAATGTTATGAATGGAGAAATCGGAATTATAGAAAATATTTCTGAAAAATTCTGTACTTTAAATTTTGATAATGGCGAAAAAATTGTTCAAATGCCGAAACCATTAATGCGAAATATGGAATTAGCTTATGCAATTACCGTTCATTCTATGCAAGGTTCTGAATGTGAAAATGTCATTGCAATTCTTGATAATTCACATTATATATTATTAGATTGTGCATTATTTTATACAGCAGTTACTAGAGCACAGAAAAAATGTTATTTGTTAATGCAACCATCAGCATATAAGAATGCTCTTTTAAAGAACAAAACAGAAAGAAGAACATACTTAAAAGATATTATAAAAGAGGATATTTCTTAATATCCTTTTTTTAAAAATTTTTTGTCAACATCTTGACGAAAAATTTACATAAAATCTGTCAAGAAGTTGACAAAGTAAAAAGAATATGATAGAATAATACCATAAGAAAAACAGGTAAAGAAATATTTTTTTGGGGAAGGAGGTATTCTATGGAAACAGAAATAGAAGTTAGGGTTTCAAGAAAATCACAAATAAGCTTTTCAAAGAAATATTCTCAATTTCTTTCTATGGATGAATTTGTAGAAGAAATGAAGTTTTTCTTAGAAAATAATCCAAGATACTTAACAGAAAATCTATTTTCTCTAATTTTTGACCTAGATATTGGAATGTGTGTAACAATTCAATTTGACAGAAACTTTTATAGAAAACACAAATATCAAAAAGGAAGATTTACTGTTATAGGTTTTACAGACTATGAAGAAATGGAGGAAGGAATATAATGATTGTAGAAAAAAAAGGATATGTTATAAAGGATGTCAAAGAAGATGAGTATTTAGTAATATCATATGAATTTGATTATGATACTACTACAGATGTATCAAAGTCAGATGTTTTCGAGACACTTGAAGATGCAGAAGAATATTTGGAAGATAATATTGAAGAAGAATATCTAGAAGACTTTGAAATAGTCCCAATTGAAATTACTTATTGGGTAGATGATGATGATGATGAAGAAGATGTATATGAATTGGTAGTTCCAAATATACAATTCGCAAAAGTAAGGAAAGATGCAATAATCCCATCAAAAACAAATGGAAATGTTGGGTATGACATATATGCTTGTTTTCCAGAGAATCAATTAAAAATAGAAGCTCATGAAACAAAGTTAGTACCAACAGGAATCGCAAGCATAGTTCCAGATGGATATGCAATGATTCTTAAAGATAGAGGAAGTACAGGTTCAAAAGGATTATCTACTGCTTGTGGAGTTATAGACTCTAGTTTTAGAGGAGAATGGTTTGTTGCTATTCATAATGAAAATGATTTCCCAGTTTATATTATAAAAGATACTGTTGAGGCTCCAGAAGGAAAGTGTATATGTTATCCATATAAGAAAGCAATCACACAAGCTATTTTAATTGAAGACATTACAGCAACAGTAGAAGAAATAGACAAATCAGTATTAGAAGCCAATGTTACTGATAGAGGAACAGGAGCTTTAGGAAGTTCTGGTAAATAATGTTAACAAAAAAAGAAAAACAAGATAAGAAAGCTTTGGAAAAGAAAACTGGGAAAAAGCTTTCTGATAAACAATATGAAAAAATTTTAATGATGGCTCAAAATATTTTTAAAACACAAAAAGAGAATTTTAGAAAAGAGGTAGACAAAGATGGAAATGGTTAGTTCATTAACAGGTGACTATGGAGGAAATATATGTATTCATAATATGCAAATTGGGAGTTGTATGAATGAATTGGAAGAAAAAGTTAGCAAATTAGAAAACATAAAAAAAGATTTAGAGCTTGCAGTTCATTTAGAGAAGATAAAAAAAGAAGAAGATAATTATTTCTTTTATATAAAAACTGATAAAAAATTAAAAGATGGAAGCTTAATTTTAGATGAAAACAACATTACAGTTTATTTTAAATATGAGCCAAAAGACATGAAACTATATTCAATAAAGAATAGAGTAAAGGACTCTGATAAAGAGAAATGCTGTGATTGTTCTAATTCTTCTTTTATTGAAGATAAAGCATTAGTTAGTTTACTTAATGAAGACATTTTCTTTTATGAAGTAAGAGTATTAGAAGAAGATATAAAAGAGCTAAATGAAGATAGTGCAATTGTATCAAAACTAAATATTTCAAAAAGAGTATTTTCTGACAAACAAAGTAAAAATGCTCCTGACCCATTTTTGGATATTAAATATAAAATTAATAGGATAGACACAGAAAAAAATACTGATGGGAAACAGAAACATATTGCTCTTCATTTAACAAATCCTTTGTGGAATAATAACACTGCATATATGCAAGTAGATGTTTCAGAAGAAGAATTAAATTCTACATTAACAAAAGAAGTTTTATCTTCCATCCTACTTGAAAGAATAAATAAGGCACAAACAATATCAGATTTAATTGATAAATTAGAGGAGGACTAAAAATGAATTCTAAATTAAAAATAGGAATTGATGTTGATGATGTAGTCAATAATTTTTTCCCACATTGGGTAGAAATGTATAATAAAAAATATAATACTGATTTGGAATATCTAAAAATTGATGATTGGGATTTAAGGAAAGTTTTCCCAGATGATGAAGATTGGAATGAATTTCTTTCTGTTTTGGATGACCAAGAATTTTATGATACCTTACAAGTTGATAAATTATCTCAAGTAGTTATAAAAGAACTTCAAGATGCAGGTGCTGAAATTTATTTTATAACAGGGACATATCCAAATCAAGTTCCAAAAAAATATGAATGGATAAAAAAACATTTTCCAAATATTTCTGACAAAAATATACTTTTTGTTCCTGCCGAGAGTAAAATGAACGTATCAGTTAATATTTACATAGAGGACAATCCACAGAACCTAGGTAAATACTGCGTTCCCGTAATCCTACTTAACAAAAATTACAACATAAAATACGATTTTTATGCTAATACAAATATTCATAGAGTTAATAGCTGGAATGACATTAGACAAATTTTTGTTGAAAAATATGATTTGCTTCCTCAAACAAGTAAGGCTCTTGAAGATTTTGAAAAGAGTTGGGGAAAACCAACAATTAGTGATTCATATAAAGAGGTACAAGATGACAAGACTTTATTAGAAAAGATTATGGATTGTAAAACTGAAGATGACTATTGTAATCTTCTAAATCCTTATTTTAAAAAAACATATGATGCTGGATATAACGCAGCATTAGGAGACTTAGCGAATTATATGAAAAAATTAGATAAATTTGAAAAGTAGTATTGACTTTTAAAAAAAATGGTGTTATAGTAATGCCATAGGGAATTTTTATTCTAGGTTGAGCAACCAAGTAATAGAAGTTCATTGAAACATCCTATAACAAAAATCTATTGAAAGAATGCATCTGCATATGCATTCTTTTTTATTATAAAATTTAAAAAAGAAAAAAATTGGGGATATAGCACTTAACTATATCCCCAAAATCTTTCCGTAGGCTTACGAGAATGACCTACAATCAATTTTTATATTAAAGTAATATAACTTGTTGCCTAAAATTAAACTTTATATAAGTTGCTCTTATTTACAGCGGCTGTAACAGTACTTCCTTTACCAATTACAACTCTGTTTCCATTTACTTGAATAACATTGTAAGTGTTTGAATAAACTGCACTTGAAAGTTTTGTTCCATTATAATCTTTTGCTCCAGATTTTACTTTTACTCTGTCTCCAACTTTAATAGAACTTGAACTTGAAGAGCTAGATGAACCACTAGATTTTACACCTAATTTCTCATTTACCCTTGCTTGTACTGCATTATAATCATAGCCAGCAGCTTGTAATCTATTCTTTCTATCTGCTCCTGAACCCCATTTTCCAGCAATAACTTCATCTGCTAGTGTATCTATTGATTTTCTAGAAGAACTTGAAGAACTAGAACTTGATTTCCCAGTTAATATTTCATTTACTCTATTTTGAACTTCACTGTAATTATATCCTGCTGCTTGAAGTCTTGATTTTCTATCATTTCCATTTCCCCATTGTCCATTAATTACTTCTTGTGCAACTTGGTCTAAAGATTTTCCAGAGCTACTTGAGTTTGAAGAACTTCCAGAACTACTTGTAATACAACTATCATTTGTCCATCCTAAATTACCATAGTCTAATAAATATGGATTTCTAGCTGAAACTATTTTTGTAATTGTTCCAGAATTTCTTGCTGGGTTTAATTTTGTTGTTGATGTACTAGATGTGTAAATACCATTAATTGTTACCACATCTCCAATTTTTCTTCCACTTGTACTTGGTGTTTCTGGTTGTGGATTATATTCTGTTCCAGTAATTGTTGCATATTTTTCTCTAACCATATTCCAGAATCTATCAATACCTTCATCTAATGTTCTGTGTGGGCAATATTTCCCACTTCTATATTGGTGAGTATTAATAGTTTTTGTTCCTATCTTATCTGTTCCCCAACCATATTTTTTCATTAAAATAGCTGTTAATTCAGCAGCATTTTCTTCTGCTTTATGGAATCTATCTCCACCTGATTTTGAATAACAAATTTCAATAGAAATTGTTTTCATATTACCAAAACCGTGTCCATCCTTTATATTCAATATAGTTCGTTACACTATATCCGTTCTCTTATGAACTGCTATATGTCACCATATAGAATAGACTATATCTTAATCCTCTTTTTTACAAGTAGGATTCTCCCCATTTCCACCCACTTGAGTGTACTCGCATGCCTGCGATAGTCGTTGAACCTTCTTAAATAAATAAGCTTGGCTGCTGATTATCTTATAAAGATTTCCCAGCAATTAAGGGAGTGTTTCAATGTAGATTACTCTACAAGGGAGCTTATTTCAAACCCGCATTCCAGCTGTTTCTATTTTCTGGAATTCCTTGAACAGCTTGGTAATCATCTACTGCATAATGGAAACTTGTTTGATTATTATTTCCAATCATATATGAGATTTCATTTTTAGCAGAAGCATCATTTGCAGTATTATGAATTGTAATTCCTTCTGGTGTCATAGCATAAGGACATTTTCTACTATATTTTGAACTTGATACTAACATTTGAGTTATTAACATTATTCTTCAACCCCCTCATATTCTTCTGCCCCTTCTGGTAATTCTCCAATTCCAGCATATGGGTCAGCTTCTAATTTGTTTGTCTCTAAGTCATAAACTTCTTGGTCAAATTCTTCTGTTTCAATTTGAATTAAGTTTGAAATGTCTTCCATTGACTTACATCTCCTTTCTTTTATTCTTCTTCTTTGCTTTCAGCTTTATCTTCTGTATTTTCAAAACCTTCTTTTTCTTCTGGTCGCTTAATTGTCCATCCTATATGCATTCCTTCTGGCAATTCTTCGGCTAAAATTTCTCCATCATATTTCATTGCCATAATAGCTAACATATAAGCATGTTTTTTTTCTTCTGCGATAATATCTTCAATTAATTTTTTATCTTCATCAGCCAACCTTGGATAAGTTAATAATTTATAATATCCTTTAATTGCTTCTTGTTCATCCATAGCATTTTGTGCAATTTCTTGACCTAAAATATAATTTGGTTCCATCTACAAATCCCTCCAATTATTTTGTTTCTTCAGATATTGTTTCGTCTGTTGTTGTTTCTACTGTTTTTGTTGTACCTGTAGTTATTTTTCCAGAAAGCATTTCATTAATTTTCTTTAATACATCAAAAATAACGTTTGCTCCCCTACTAATTAAAATACCTGTTAATACACTTCCTACATATGGAACTATCATATTAATTCCTAATGCTGGGAATATATCAACACCCGCTACAACTGCAACTAAAACAGCAACTATAAGTGCTCCTAAATTGTTCCAGTTAAATTTGTTTGAATCCCAAATCATTCTAAGATTTGTGTAAATTGCTTCCACTAGGAAAGCTAAAACAATAACTGCTTGTAATCCTTCCATAAGAATTACCTCCTTTATAAAAATATATAAAAAAAGAGTGATTTCTCACCCTTTAAAAAACTAAATAAATTAAGCTTGACGAGTTGCCCATATTTCTATTGAAACTGAAGTTGTACCTGCATAATTTGCACTATAACATCCTCCATTGTACCAACTCCCACCTGTTTCTCCTGTATATAAGCATAATGCTTTATAAGTTCCATTTGTTAAAAACTGATACATAAAGTTATTTAAGTTTGCATTATTATCTATTGTTGTCATTGTTCCACCGACATTCCATGTAAAATCAAACCTTGGGGACCCTTGAACAACTCCAACACAACCATTGAAAGTTCCAGAATTTGTTTGATTAGAGCATCTAAGCATTCCTGTTACTGCATTATTATACCAACCAGTATTGACATTTCTCCAAATGGAAAATCTTACTCTATCAACACTTACTAATCCAGGAATACTTGGCTTTCCCCAATTCCAGTAAATATGACCAATACTTTGTTTAGAATTTCCTTCTTTTCCAGTATAGTATCCTTGCATTGCTCTTCCTACTTTCCAGTTAGTTCCACCATAACCACTACGGATAGTAGACAAACCTATTCCTCCATTACCCCCATTAGGTAAAGACCAGGAAACATATCGAGGGTATATCTTATCCCAACCAGAGCCATTATGAGCATATATTTCACATTCGCTACCATCGCCTTGCCTTTTACAGGTACCAGAATCTTTTAATTGAAATCCATTCCCGTAATTTACATATAATCCACCTGGCATTTATATACACCCCCTAAGTATTTTTAATCCAAACATCTCCACGTTTTCCTCCTGGATTATTTGGTTGCACATATAGTCTATATTCACCTAATCCTTGATTTCCATCAGTATCGAAAACAATATCTTCATATGCAGTTTTTAATTCTCCTCCAAGAGATAATGACCCAGAAATTGTATAATTTCCTGTACCAGTATCTCCACTTTTACCTAATTTGTTGTTTAGTTTTGCATCTATCTCGCTTCTTGTATATGTTTCACTTTTGTTATAATATGTATTTGGTAAAGTTGTGTTTACAAAAGTTTCATAAGTCGTTTTATCTACTTTTAAGTTTAAACCTGCTTCAAAATCTTCATTAGTAGGAACATCTGTCTTATTTGCCTTATTTGTTTGAATATCAGCAACCTGTTGATTTAATGTCTTTATACTATTTTCATTTGTAGTAACTCTATCTGTTAATGTTCCCAAATCATCTTGTAATTGACCAATTTCATCACTATGCTCTTTCGTTAATGTTATTAAATCTCCGATTCTCAAGCTGTTTTCATATATTCCTTGTTCCATATGGTCTAAATTATAATCATCTATTGATGGTGGAATATTATTTTGCCATATAGTTTTTGTATATGCTGCCCAATCTGATAAATCTGGCATTTTCTTCCCTCCTTACCATTTTAAAAGATTATCCATTTCCATATTTGTTAGTGTTGGAATATTATCTGTATCTATTTCTCCTGATTGAATAGTTGCATTTAAGTTAAATAATATAAAAGCATTTGTTAAATTATTATTTGTATATGCAACTATTACTACATTTCCTTTATCACAAGTTCCAGCAACTCTTATTTGTTTTAAATCTTGACTTCCATCTTCAGGAGACCCAACTAACCTAACAGTTACTGTTTCATTATCTTCGGTTCCAATTACTGTTCCTAGAGTTGTTCTTAAACAATTTCTAGTTTCTTCTGGCAACCTTTTTCTTAACCAACTGTTCATTGTATCTAAGAACTGTTGTGTTGTATTATTGTTCATATTATCTCCTTCCTATTTAGTCAAATCTACATCATCATTGTAAATTAAATCATTTACACTTGTTGCATTTATTGTCATTACTCCAGAATAACTTAATGGAATAGATAGACTGTTAATCAAAAATTTATCTTGTCTATAATTATTTTCTATATCTGTAATTTCTATAATCTTATTTACATCTAAATGATACATTGGACTACTTGTTAATGTTATACTTTTATTCAATATCGTATATTGTCTTAATAAAAAGTCAGCCCAACTTTGAGCCAATTCGTCTGCATAATAATTTGTATCTTCAAATACCTTTGTTTTATATCCAATTCTTTGCACACAAGTATCACTTCTTACATTTTTATTTGTAGCTCTACCCGTTGCTAAATTTCCATTTAAAACGGCTCCAAATGTCATAATATCGTTATACATTTCAGTAAATTTATATTCTGTTGATTTTGTAAACATTTCAGAATTTCCTGGGTTAAATCTCCACACTACTTCTTTGTTTCTATCTAATATATCATAATCATTTGGTTCTATTATCATTTGTCCATATTCATTATAATAAATCATACCAGCAAGCATTGTGTTAAACTGTAATAATACATCTGCATATGTTGACCCTCTTTCAACTCTTAATGTATATGGAGTATTTATTATTGGAACTTTACTTCCATCTGATAATGATACCATTTTTGTTAAAAAATAATTATTAACTAAAGGAGGAATGGAATCTATTGGATACCCATTCCCCTTTTCCGTTAATAGAAGTTGTTTTATGGCTGTAAATATATTTGTATTTAAAGGTACTTGATAAATACCATCAAGATTTCCAAATAAACTACCGTCTAAATATGCCCATTTATCAGTACAATTTAATTGTATAGCTCTTTGACTTGGATTATAAATCTCTGTTGGATTTGTTATATAAAAAACCCCTTGAGGTATCAAATAATATTCTCCTTTTATTATTAAACCCAAACTTAATCTTAATTGTTGCCCAAACCAAATTTTATCTATCATAATATCATATCTACTATCAACATTATGTATTTGAATATTAAAGCTTCTCCTAGCTCCTGCTTGATAATTGATATTTAATGTTCCAGTAGTATTGTATAAATCTTGTGTAATTTCATAAGCAACTGTACCATCTGCATTTAACCATTCCATTCTTATACAAGGAGTTAATACTGGTTCTTGTAAGGCTTTTAAATAATCATTAAATGTTACTGCCATAAAAGAACACCTCCTACTCTACTACAACTACTATCCTTGTAACTAAGAATGTTAATTCCCAACCTTCAACCCAAGGATAACTACTATGTCCTAGGTTTGTAACTGTTACTTTATTTGAAGAATCAAAACTCAAACTATAATTACTTTTTGGAATATAAGCTCCATTCATAAATAGTTTAATACTGTCTGTTTTTTGATTATAATTTGTTAATGTTGGTCCCACATATGTTTGTGAAGGAGCTCCTAAAGTAATTGTATAATCTTCATCTATTAATTGAGCACCTTCTATTTTTAAACCAAACGCTCCACCAAAGTTTAACCAACTACTTGTTGTTTCATCATACATCCATAATGTTGAATCTGCTGCATTTCTTACTGACCAACCTTGATATATTAAATAACCAACATTTTCCCAAGTATCTGTTTGATAAACCCATGTATATTGAGTAGCAGTATCTAATACAGCCCAATTATTTTGAGGTGTTCCACCAACAAAAGCTGTTAATTCAGATTGTTCATTTCCAGAAGTCAAAGCAGTCTTCCCTTTATATATATATCCATTATAATAAGTATCATATATATATTGAGTAAGTTCATTTTCATAATCATCTTCACTAACTGTTGCCATACTTCCTTTAAGAATAATAGAGCCATCTAAAGCATTTAATGTTACTTCTGCTTCATCTAGCCTATTTGTATTATCTGTTACAATATTCTTTGTTGTTAAATATTCTTGATAATTTGCATTTACAAGCTCATTGGCTTCTTGTAACCCACTCTGCAACTCACTTATATCTTCATCATTTGAAGCAATATTTTCTGAATTTGTTGTTACATTACTATTTGTTGTATCTAAATCACTTTGCTTTGCATAATAGCTAGGGTCTTGTCCACCTAATTTATCACTATCTAGTGCATTATCTGCATTATTTGCGTGTTCAGCATTCCCTACAACAATATCTCCATTTTTAATATCTGTAATATCAGAAGTATTTTTGTCTAATTCTGTATGTATTTCTGATATTGCTCCCGTTAATGTTTGGGCACTTGTTGGTAGTTCAGTAGTACCAATTTTTGAATTTATTGTTGCTATATCTTGTGTCATTTGAGCATCTTGTTCCATTAATTTACCAATTTTAGAATAAATAGTATCAGTTGAATCATATTGAATTTTATCTGAAGTTAATAATTGAGTTCCAACTGTCTCCCCCAAAGAATTTTTAAATATTAATTGACAATTCTCATCTAATGTAACACTAGCAAATGATTTCTTTTGGTTTTCTTGGGCTAATGCTCTTGCATAAGAATCTTTTGCCTCTAATAAATGTTGAACCCATTCAACGGATTCTGCATCCCATATATATACTAATTCTTGGTCCATATCATAAACTAACTTACCATCTTGTTTCCAATCATCTCCAAGATTTAATCTCTCAACGGTTGTTAGAGAATCAAAATGTATTGGAATGTATTTAGATACATTAGCGAAGTTATTGTTTATGATAGCATTGATTTCACCAGCTCTTTGTTGGTCAAAAAATGATGTTACTATAGCCATCTCTTCACTCTCCTTTTTTATTTACTTTCTTCTTGTAATTGTTTATAATAATCTTCAGCATCGTCATCAAATGATGCAGTCCAGATTTTATTATCATTCCAATATTCTGAGTTCATCCACACATAAGAAACATTTAATTCTGGAGCACCAGTTAACGTTAATAACCATTTTGTTCTCATTTTTCCATTATATATTGAAAGTCCTTCTGTATCTCCTACTTGTGTCCAATTTATCCCTCCAGTTACTGGTTGTTCAACCATATTCTGTTCATATGAAAATGTTGATGGAGCACTTAATTCTACTCTCCAAATATGCCCTTTAGTATCTTTTAAAAATTTTGTTCTTGAGTCAGTAGAAAGTGCTTGTAATTTATCCATCATTTCAGTTGTTTCATAATATTGTAAATCTCCCTCTACTTCATTTAAGTATCCAACTAAACTAGATAGTTGCCCACTTAAATAGTTTGAAGTTCCTTTCGTTATTTTTGGAAATTGAGTATATGTTTTATTTACTTGAACATCTGCATTATTATTCATTTGCCCTACATTCCTATTTAATTGGAACAAGTATGTTTCCATTACTTTATATTCATTCTCTTTATCTCCATCTTCGCATACTAATAAAGCCCACTCTGTCCAACAAGCTTTTACTCTGTTACTAATAAATGGGCTGGAAATAGTATCTTCTGTATTTGGGAATAAATAATATATATATTCTTCTCCAAAAACATTGTTATAATCTACAACATAATTCTGTCCTGCACCTACTGTTCGTACATATTCCAAATATCCACCATCAGCCTTTTGTCTATATACAGACCATCCAACCAAACCTTTTCCAAAAGTATTTACTATATTTCCACCATTCAAGGTGTTATCAAATGTAGCTAAAATGATAGTTCCAGAATCCCAAGAAGGCTCATGTCCAATATCTGCCATTTGAATTATTGTATCATCATCAAAATCTGTTGTTGTAACCCAAACGTAATCAATGGTTTGAGCCCCTTCCATTTCTATTCTTGTTATTGCCATATTATATTAACACCTCTCCTTCTATATCTACATATGTTAATGGTTTTGGATATAAGTTTACATGTGGATATAAATCTTCTGCTGGGAATAATCCATCCGCAATTTTTTGAGAAACTATTAGTTTATCTGGAAGCATAAATATTACATACCAATATCTTGTACTTGGAATTATAGTATGCCTTATTTCCTTCATTCCATTTATATCATAAACTAATTCATTTCCTTCTAAAGTCAATCTCTTATAATAATCTAAACCACCATTTGACCCAGTTGCTTCATATATTGTTTCAATTCCAGGGTCATCAATTCTAATACTTATAATATGTGCCGCAGTAGCAGCTGGTATTTTAAGTTGAGCATCATTATCTCTATCAAATACAATAGAACTTCCTTTTGGTAATTGTAATGATGTATGGGTAACTACTGGGATATCTTTAATATAAGTATAATCTCCATAAACTGTTCCACTTACACCATGAATTCCTGACCACTCTACTATAATACCATGTTCATCTGTACTACTTGTCGCTGTTAAAAAGTTCTCTATCATAACTTCCACATAAGCTACTTTAAATTCAATTTCATCTGTTTGCACTGTTATATTATTTTGATTTGTAACTATCAACTGAATAGTATATTTGTAATCATTTAAAAAGCCATCATAATAAAATCTTAAATCTGGACTTGGGATTACATCAGTATCTTTTAGAACTTCTCCTGTTATCGCATTTGTTAAAATCCATCTAAAGTATGTTACTGGGACATTTTCTGCTTGTTTATAAATTCCTTGAAATTCATAGAACTTTTTATCAATTGGATTTGGGAAAGCTTCAATTTCAATTGTAGGAGTTGTTCGACATTCAAAATATGCTTCTTGACTTGTTATTGATTGGTCAAGACCATCATTTGCTATTGTCGTTTCTAATGTTACTATTTCATTTTCTTTTGTCTCTTTATTGTCTTCTAATGTAGAAATTTGACTTAATAATTCATTTTCTATACTATCCCAATATTCACCAGTAATTGTTCTAGTACTATAATTTTCTGTACTTGTCGTTGAAGTTATATAGTCAGCTAAACATACTAAATCGACAATCGCATCTGTTCCTATATTATTTGCTGACTTTTCTTTTTGATAACTTTCAATATATGTATTTAATAATGTTTTGTTGTTTTTATATCTTGTCTGATAATCTGAATTTGTGACACCATAAGTTCCTTCAATTTTTTCCTTTACACTTTCAGCTTGAGTAATACAGTTTTGTGCTTCGGCAATTACTTGGTCTCCAATAACCCAGAATTGACTTTGGTCACTTTCTTTTATAATGTCTCTCATTTGGTCTATTTTAGTATCTGCATTTTCTTCAAAAGTATCTAAAACTTCTTTGAAGTCTACATAAGTTGAATCTTCACTATACTGTTCTTCTAAGGCTTGCTTTGCAGAAATGTTAGAATTAATTGTATTTAAGTCAGCTTTAGCTTGCTCCAATTGAGCTTCATATTTTGCTAAATCTTCTTCATCACCTTTTCTTTCTGTAGAACTCCAATACAACACTATACTCCATTTATAATCCCCACCATTCTCTATAACTCCAGCAGGTAACTGATGTTGTAATATTACATTATTTCCTAGATAATCTACTGGATAAATTGGGTCAGATAATATATACATTCCTGTTCCTAAATTGTTAATAGCTGTTTGTAGAGATTCTATTTCCTTATCTAAATTGTCCTGTTCAACTTCCAAATTATCTATATCTTCTTGTAATGTTGATTGTATTTCATCCCAATATTCGGCAAGGATTGTTCGTAAACTTGTATCATCAGAACTTACATTGTCTGTCGCATAATCTAAAACTCTTCTTAAAACACTAATTGTTTTATCTGTAACTTGATTTGTTCCTTTATATGTATTTTTATATCTGTTTATATTTGTATCTAATTGAATAGTATTATTACTCATTCTTTTTTGATACTCTTCTAATACTGTAAGATATGTTGTTTCTATCCTTTGTTGCATTGCTTTCCCTTGTGTTCTACAATTAGTAATTTTATCTATTACTTGGTCTCCCAAAGTAAAGAATTCTGTTTCTGGACGTGTCCCACTAATACATTCTTCCATTTGAGAGAGAATAGTTTCACATTCTTCTCTCGTTTGTAATATTAACTCTCTAAATGTATTATCTGTTTCATCATCAACAACTTGTTCTAATAAAGTTTCTCTTTTACTAATTTCTGACTTGTTAGTATCTAATGCAGTTTGATTCTCCTGTAAATCTTCTTGCATTATCTCTTTACTTGAATCACTTGTTAATTGATAAACTAACTCATTCGTTGAGGCATCATATATCATAATGTCATATCCAAATAATAGACTGTTTCCATTTAGCTGACAACTGAATACCATTTCATCTTTTACATTACTATCTATTGTAGAATTTCTGGGTTGCATATAACTTGGTTGATAAAGACTCATTTTTCACTCTCCCTTCTTTTATAAGGGAAAGAGTACCAATTATGAAATTGGTACCCATCCTTTTATACTTGTTATAAATTGGTCTATGTCATCAGCTTTAACTGTGACATTATTAAATACATAGTTATCTCCAATATATTTTTCAGTATTATTTGTATTGTCCTTTTGAACACTAGGAGTTGCTGTTAATTGAGCTAACATTGGACTTGTTAAGTTATCTACAAGTTTTGTCCAAGCCTTTGTTTGTTCTGGTGATAATATTGCCTCTGGTTTTAATGTATCTTTTAAAGCTACACCTTTACCTTTTAATAAACCACCTTTATCATATGTTAAATAATCTTTGCTTGCCCAACCTGTAATTCCATTATAATTTACTTGAGCCCAATTTCCACTTTCTCCTAAAACTTGAGGTTTTCCACTTGGTGGAATCTTTCCAATAATACCATAATCCATACCAGCCCCAGACCTTATGTTTAATACACTACTTACATTTCTTAAACTTCCTTGTCTTGGGAATCCAGTACTTGTTTGTTGATTTTGATTATTAGCTGCAACTTCACCTTGACCTTGAATTTGAACTCCAGATTTGTCTGTTGTAGAACTTGTATCTACATTTGCTTTACCAAAGTCAAATCCTGCTGGGTCATAATATGGGTCATCCATAGGAGCATACCATTTACCATTATCTCCTTTTATCCAACCTATCTTTTCTGCCCATTGGTCAGGGTCTAATGTTCCATTAAGTAAACCTTGTTTTATAGCTTCTGTTGTATTCTGACCTGCAGCATCAACTTTACTTGAATCGTTACCTAAATCATTCATTAATTCTTCAAGTTTTGTTCCAATATCAGCAAAAATATCGTGTAACATTGGTGGACCCTCGGTTGCTATTAATTCCAACCATTCTTCTATTGACTTAGTTTCTGTTGTTATTTCATCTACTCTATCTTGTATTTGTTCTAACAATTGTTCATTCTTGTCTATTGCTATTTGATTTTTATCTTGCTCAGCTTCCATTTGGTGTAATAATTCTTCTTGTTCTTTCTCTCGTATTGCTTGCTCTACTTTAGCTTGTGCGTCAGCAAGCTCTTCATTAGCTGATTTAATTTCTTCGGGGTCTGCAACCCACTGCCATTCCCCATTTGTAAAAATTCTGACCGTACGTTCATTACGGGCATTCTCTAATTGAGTTCTTGCTTTTACAACATCTAATTGTGCTTGTAATATTTCATATTCTTTTTCTTTTAAATCTACTTGTCTTTCATACTCATTTGTAATCTCATCAAGCATATACATTTCATCTTCAGTAAGATTATTAATTTTATATTGATATTCATCAGATAAAGCATTCATATCACTCATAACTTTATCTAATTCTTTACTTAATTCTTTATAATCACC
>ERZ1643246.414-NODE-414-length-56215-cov-6.444907_pt1 | contig 56215 bp, 51 predicted proteins | sample MGYA00579265_ERZ1643246 | MGnify/ENA primary metagenome ERZ1643246 (study PRJEB29033, sample SAMEA4952261) | chicken gut metagenome | biome: Broiler Chicken; feature: Gastrointestinal Tract; material: Caecum | place: Ireland | collected 2018 | study: Broiler... | reverse complement strand
CGTTCTGATCCGGCATCAGGGCGATCACCGGATGCATGGTGTTGGGATTCAGCTCAATGCTGTGGGCATCGTGGTATCCCACCACATCCCGGGCGAATTCTACAATGGCCAGCTGCATGCCGAGGCACAGTCCCAGGAAGGGAATCTGATTCTCGCGGGCGTACCGGATAGCCGTGATCTTCCCCTCGATTCCCCGGCTCCCGAACCCGCCGGGCACCAGCAGTCCATCCACATTCTTCAAAAGCTCCGCCACATTGGAATCGCTGACCGTCTCAGAGTCGATCCACTCAATATGCACATTGGCATGATTGGGAATTCCCCCGTGTTTCAACGCCTCCACCACACTTAAGTAAGCGTCATGCAGGGAGATATATTTTCCTACCAGAGCGATGGTCACATCCTTATCGGCGCTGCGCAGATCCTCCACCATAGAAGTCCACTCGGAAAGATCCGGATCCGGACAGGGGAGCTTCAGGCATTCCAGAACAACCTTGGCCAGATTCTCCTTCTCCATGGCCAGGGGCGCCTCATACAGATATTCCACATCCAGATTCTGCAGCACATGGGAACAGGGCACATTGCAGAACAGGGCGATCTTATCCTTCAGCTCCTGGGAAAGGGGATGTTCAGAACGGCACACAATCACATCCGGCTGGATTCCCATGCCCTGCAGCTCCTTTACGCTGGCCTGGGTGGGCTTTGTTTTCAGTTCTCCGGAAGCTTTAATGTAGGGAATCAGGGTGACATGGATCAGAATCGCGTTATCCCTTCCCACATCGTGCTGAAACTGCCGGATGGATTCCAGAAACGGCTGGCTCTCAATATCTCCGACGGTGCCGCCCACCTCGATAATGGCGATGCGGTCTTCATCCACACTCTTTCCGCGGTAAAAGCGGCTCTTGATTTCGTTGGTAATATGAGGGATAACCTGGACTGTTCCTCCTCCGAAATCTCCGTGGCGCTCCTTCTGCAGTACAGACCAGTACACCTTTCCCGTGGTCACATTGGAGTTCTTGTCCAGGCTTTCATCGATAAAACGCTCATAGTGCCCCAGATCCAGATCTGTCTCTGTGCCGTCATCCGTTACAAATACTTCGCCGTGCTGAATCGGATTCATGGTTCCCGGATCAATATTGATATAGGGATCAAACTTCTGCATGGTTACCTGATAGCCTCTGGCCTTCAGAAGCCTGCCCAGGGACGCGGCCGTAATTCCCTTTCCAAGACCTGACACCACTCCGCCTGTGACAAACACGTATTTTACCGACATTTAGCTTCCCTCCTGCTTTCTTTTGACAATCAATGAGAAATTTCTCTAAAAATACAAATACGGATTTTATTATATACTATTACTGCAGGGGTTTCAAATGTTTTTTGCTGTTTTTTACCGTTTTTAAAACCTGTCCCTCTTTCTGCGGATACACATTGTTTTATCTTCTGTTTTTTAGTACAATAAACAGAAAAAGCGGAAGGAGGCTGCCATGCGCATACTGATCGCTGAAGATGAAAAAGATCTGAACCGGATTCTGGCCGAGCGCCTGAAAGCCGAGCATTACAGCGTGGATTCCTGCCGGAACGGACAGGATGTCCTGGATTATCTGGACGGAGCCGAATACGATGCCCTGATACTGGATATTATGATGCCGGTTATGGACGGTCTGACCGTGCTGAAAAAAATACGGGAGAGGGGATCCGCTCTTCCCGTTCTTCTTCTTACAGCCCGGGACAGCGTTGAGGACCGGGTTGCCGGTCTGGACGCGGGAGCCAATGATTATCTGGTAAAGCCTTTTGCCTTTGAAGAACTCCTGGCCCGGATCCGCGTGCTGCTCCGGAAGCCGGACAAGACGCCCCGCACCGTTTACCGGGTCTCCGATCTGGAGCTGCACCTGGACACCCACAAAGTTTTCCGGGGCGGTGAAGAGATCTCTCTGTCCGGCAAGGAATTCTCTCTGCTTCGGTATATGATGCAGAATCAGGGGATTGTACTCTCCAGAGACAAACTGGAGCAGCATATCTGGAACTATGATTACACCGGCGCATCTAACGTCATCGATGTCTATATCCGGTATCTGCGGAAAAAACTGGACGACGGCCGGGAACCGAAACTCATCCATACCGTCCGCGGAGCCGGATATGTGTTAAAGGAGGAGCCATGAAAAAGTGGCCTCTGAAAATAAAACTTACCGTTCTGTATACAGCCCTTATGGCTCTGGTGACTGTAACGGCGCTGGGAATTCTGATCTCCCTGAGCCGTCAGGAAATGCTTGCTTCCGTGCAGACAGTTCTCCGGGAGCAGGTGCACCGCAGTATCGATGATATTACACCGGACAGGGACCGTCTTGAAATCGATTCAGATTTCTACGATCTGGAGGGCGGTGTCTACCTCTCTGTCTACAGCGAAGAGGGAACCTTTCTGTACGGACGCGTACCCTACGGTTTTAATTCCGGAGAAGCTCTGCGTGACGGCCAGGTACGCATGCTCTCCGCTGCAGATACGGACTGGTATATGTACGATGCTTTATTCGACCTGGAGCCCTACGGCACAGTTTATATCCGCGGTGTCGTCTCAGTGGCCGATGCGGAAAACAGCACGGCCTTTATCCTCCGTCTGGCCCTGGTTATTCTCCCTCTGCTGGTTGCCGTCACGGCTTTCCTGGTATACCGCATGACCCGCAGAACCCTGCTTCCCGTACGCCAGATCACCGAGACGGTCCAGAAGATCCGGAACGATGCGGATCTGTCCCGGCGCGTAGCCCTGGGACAGGGGCGGGATGAAATTTATCAGCTGGCCGGAACCTTTGACAGCCTTCTTGCAGAACTGGAAACGGCCTTCCAGCGCGAAAAACAGTTTACCTCCGATGTTTCCCATGAGCTGCGCACACCGCTTACGGTCATCCTGAATCAGTGCGGCGCCATGCTGGAAGGGGATAATCTTACCGAAAAAGAACGGCAGGAAATCCAGGTCATCCAGAAAAAGGCATCGGACATGGCCCGTCTGATTTCTCAGCTGCTCCTGCTTTCGCGGGCCGATCAGGGACGGCAGCCCCTGCATCTTGAGCGGCTGTCCTTAAGCGAGCTGACGCAGATTACAGTGGAAGAACAGGCTGAGCTGGCCGGGGCCCGCGGTCTCACGCTTACGGCCAGAATCCAGGAGGGAATCCTGGCCGAGGCGGATGAAACTCTGTACATTCGTATGCTGAATAATCTGCTCTCCAATGCCGTCAGCTACAGCCGGCCCTGCGGACATATTTCCGTGGAACTCTCCTGCCAGGACGGCATGGCTGTGGGATGCGTAGCGGACGACGGCATCGGTATTGCTCCGGAAGATCTTCCCCATGTGTTTGAACGGTTTTACAGAGCCGACAACTCCCGGACAGACTCCGGTCATTCGGGTCTTGGCCTTTCCATGGTTCAGTGGATCGCAAAGGCCCACGGCGGCGGCGTCAGCGCGGAGAGCTCTCCGGGGAAAGGCAGCAGGTTCACTTTTTTCCTGCCTCTGTTACAGAAAAAGGACAGCGATTCCGCCGGGCTTTAATCTTCTTTTAATCTTCAGACGGTACAATAAAACGGGAAAAAAATTTTTCTGCCTGTATACTTTCACACACCGATCAGGAGGGATACATCTATGAAAAAAACATTCTTATCCGTGTTCAGCGCAGTGTGGCTGCTTCTGCTGGCCGGATGCGGCACATCCGATTCCGGTCCGGCACAGGACACATCCTCCCAGACTGCAGATATCGGGAACAACCGGGCTGCGGAAATCGCTTTGGCGGACGCAGGTTTCACAGAAGATGAGCTTTCACGTCTTTACGTCTCCAGAGATGAGAACAACGGCATGGTTTATTATGAAATAGAATTTACATGCCAGGACGGTTCGCAGACGGAGGGCTATTATGAGATTCTGGCATCCGATGGCTCAATTATCAAAAAAGAACTGAATACAGGAGCTGTCTCCGCCTCTTCCACGGACACTTCCGAAGAAGCTGTCCCCTCCGGCACCCCGGAGCCCACACCGTCCGCCTCGCCCTCTCCCTCGGCTTCTGTCTCAGGAGAACCGAACCAGAACAAAGGCTCTCTCTCCTATGAGGAGGCCAGACAGATGGCTCTGGCGCGGGTTCCCGGCGCAACGGATGCAAACATCGAGCTGGAGCTGGATCACGACGATGGTTTTGTGATTTACGAGGGGGAAATCCACTATAACAACATAGAATATGAATTTGAGATTGACGCCGGTACGGGAAATTTTATAAAATGGAGTGAAGACCGTCACGACTGACGTTCTGTTCCGGGGAGCTGCAAGGCCGCAGCAGAGAGAAAACCTCTCTGTCCTGCGGCCTGTTTTTTATTTTTTTCTTGTTTCCCGGCGCAAAGCCCGCTATAATAAACGCCAGAAAGGAGTACATTATGCACACGGCAGAAAATCACGGGACTTATAATCATTTCGAGACCGGGCTCAGAGAAGAGTGCGGCGTATTTGGAATTTACGATCTGGACGGCAGAGAGGTAAGCAGCTCGATTTATTACGGTCTGGAAGCCCTGCAGCACAGAGGGCAGGAATCCTGCGGGATCGCCGTATCCGATACAGCAGGGCCCAAGGGGCGTGTACTGTCTCACAAGGGTCTGGGCCTGGTCAATGAGGTTTTTAAAGAAGATACCCTTCACAGCCTGAAGGGAAATATCGGCATCGGGCATGTCCGGTATTCCACATCCGGCTCCACCAGTGTCAATAACGCGCAGCCGCTGGTGCTGAACTATATCAAGGGGTCACTGGCTCTGGCCCACAACGGCAACCTGGTCAATGCCAAGGAGCTCCGGGAACAGATGGAATACGGCGGAGCCATTTTCCATACCTCCATCGACTCAGAAGTGATCGCTTACTGCATCGCCCAGGAACGTGTAAAATCCGCCACGGTGGAGGAAGCAGTTCTCCGGGCCATGAAAAAGATCCGCGGCGCCTACGGTCTCGTTCTCATGAGCCCCCGGAAGCTGGTCGGCGTCCGGGACCCCTACGGTCTGAAGCCTCTCTGCATTGGAAAGAGGGACAACGCTTTTATTATCGCCTCAGAAAGCTGCGCTCTTACCTCCATCGGCGCAGAATTTATCCGGGATGTTAAGCCGGGGGAAATTGTGACCATTACAAAGGACGGAGAAATGCATTCTCAGTTTCTTCCGGAAAAACCCGTCTCCTGCGCCCACTGTATTTTTGAATATATATATTTTGCGAGGCTGGACAGCTGCATGGACGGTATCCGGATCTATGACGCCAGAATCCGCGCGGGCGCTTCCCTGGCCAGGAACTATCCCGTGGAGGCGGATCTGGTTGCCGGCGTTCCGGATTCCGGCATCACCGCCGCAAAGGGATACGCAGAAGAAGCCGGGATCCCCTTCGCCTTTGCTTTTCACAAAAACAGCTACATCGGGCGCACATTCATCAAGCCCAGCCAGAAGGAACGGGAATCCAGCGTCAAAATCAAGCTGAGCGTGCTGGAATCCGTGGTCAGGGGAAAACGGATCGTACTGGTGGACGATTCCATCGTGCGCGGAACGACCATGGCCAATCTGATCCGGATGATGAAGGCAGCCGGCGCTACAGAGGTACATGTGCGGATCAGCTCCCCTCCCTTCCTGTACCCCTGCTATTTTGGAACAGACGTTCCGTCCAATCAGCAGCTGATTGCCTCTTCTCATTCAACGGAGGAGATCCGGCAGCTGATCGGAGCCGATTCTCTCGGGTATCTGCCCATCGATGAACTGGAGGACATGGTCCAGGGACTTCCCATCTGCCGGGCATGCTTTGATAATCATTACCCCATGGAGGTACCGGATGAAAATATCCGGGATCTGCTGGAGTTCTAGAATCTGCCGGAGGCCCCGGTCTGGAAACAGACGGAGCCTCCGGCTTTTCAGATGGTTTTACCTTCTGCGCGGTTACCCGATTTTATACAGGGAAAAGGATGCCGCGCTGTATAAAAAGTTTCCGCCCTGAGCCATCACCCGCAGGACGCTGGGTGTTGACGATATCTGAAGCGGAAAACTGAAAGACAGGGTCGCATTATCCGCAGAAGTGTGGAAGGTATGCTGTGCTGCCGCGCCGGGAACGGCGGTACCGTTCTGCTGAAGCAGCAGTGTGACGGTCAGCGGGAAATTGACGCCGGAAGCCGGAGCCGCATTGGTATGAAATGCTGCCGTATACAGTCCCGGGGCTGTGACGGTAAAGTCACTGCTGCCGGCCGTGTGCGTAATCCCCGTTCCCACGCTTTCCGCGTTCTGGTCAAATTCCAGCGGGTTGTTGTTAGAGCCTGAAGCCGGCGGCGTTGAGTATGCCGAAAACATTTCTGTGGCCTCCGCTGTACCGGTGGGGCCGGTTACTCCCGTGGCTCCGGCAGGGCCCGTGGGGCCGGTTACTCCCGTGGCTCCGGCAGGACCCGTGGGACCTGTCGCTCCTGTGGCTCCGGCAGGACCCGTGGGACCTGTAGGTGCAACCATTTATGCACAACCGCCTTTCCCTTCAAATAAACACGAAAACAGGAAAAATCAAAAATACAATAATCTATAATCACACATAATCTACTGCTAAAACAGTACAAGCTTACGAAGCTAATTTAAAGGGATTTATGAAACGATGGGAATCCGTCATACTTATGTTGATAAAGCCTCTCCCCTTTCGCATCTTATCCTACAGCAAAGAAAAAGGGAGCATGGTTTTATCATAGTTGTCACTACTAATTCTATTTTTGCATCAGGAGGTTTTAAGTATGGAAAAAGAAAAAGTTTTGACACTGGAAAACGTGGCGGTCTATCTGGGACTTATGACAGAGAATCAGTTTTTCGTCCTGGAGCGTGAGGACGGCAGCCTTACCATCGCATACCTGCAGGGATACCGCCTTGCCTGTCTCCCTGAGGCTGTCATTGACGCAGTCCTGCATGCCGGTGAGGGGGCGGATCCCCTTGACATTGTCACAGAGTATGCCAGAGAAAACGGGCTCCTGAGTGAGCCCGTCCCGGCCGGGCGGGTATAAACAGTCCATTAAGCCCGGCGCGTTGCCGCCTGTTACGGAGCTTCCGGAAACGGGCGGCAGGTTGGAGATAACAATTATCACCAAACCATGCCGCATTTGCGGCCGTGCATGCCGATGCCTTTGCGGAGACATGCACATGCAGACAGCACCAACTGAAGATTGCCTTCCAGCCTGCCGGCCGGGGAAGGGCAAACCATGTGATTGCCCTGGCCGGACGGCAGGGCGGAAAGGACGGTTTTATGGAAAAACAGGAAACAGGGAACACCGGATCAAACAGAAACACACCGGAACCGGGACGGCAGTTCACGGTGACGCAGGGGTACTTAAAAGACCACATCTACATGGGCGTCCAGAAACGCTCCTGCAGCAGGATCCTGAAAAAGGATTTCCTGAACGTGGAGCTGTACCTCTGGATCGAACTGGAAACAGACCACCCGGAAGAGGGCGTACTTGCCTTCAAGATGCCGGCATGGTTCCCGGGAGCCTGCCGCCTGCCGGAAGAAGCCCTCTGGGCTGCCGCCCGGGAAAACATGCGCGGCAGCCGGAAGGCCGCTATGCGGAACGCCCTTTGCCAGTACGCATGGCGGCGGGCTGCCGCCGGCGCCACAGGCGGGGCCTGCCTGCACATCATTTTACCCGTGCTGTTTCCGGTATGGGGCTCCTGAGGGCGCAGGAGAACCCCGCCGGGAATAAACGGGTAAAAAGATGGGGAGATATTTATTTTTCTCCGGGGGAATTATTTTTCCCCTTATCCGGGGGGAAACCCCTTTTTACAGGAGAACCATAACTCCTTTATGAAATGTGGGTCTGCCCGGAAGGGCTTGAAAGGGAACTGACAGCACAGCATAGAAAGAAGGGGAGCCTATGGGCCATAAGAACCGGAAATCCTTAAATGAACAGATCCATGACCGGCTGCAGGCCATGGAAGGCTTCGGCCGGTCAAAGCACCGGGACAAGCTGGACGGTATACAGGGCAGCTATATTTACTCTTTTTCCACAATGAAAGCTTACCTGAAGCACTGCCGGTATTTCGCCGCCTTTGTCCGGGAACTGCCTGAGGCGGCAGCCCGGCTCGGCCATAAACCGCGGACACTGGACGAGTGCAGGCAGTTTGTGCCGGCCTTTCTCCAATACCAGACGGAACGGGGGTTAAGCCCGTATACCCTCAAGCTGGAAGCGTCGGCGTTACATAAGCTATATGGGGAAACATTGGCGCTGGAGCTTCCCCGGAACTCCCGCGCAGCGATTAAACGGAGCCGGGGAGAGGCGGTCAGGGACAGAAATTTCTCCCTGCAGAACAATGCGGAGCTGGTCAACTTCTGCCTGTGCTGCGGCCCGCGCCGGTCGGAGCTGGAGAAGCTCTCCGCAAACAGCCTGCGTGTGGTGGACGGGCGGTATTATATCTCCTATGAGAAGGGCACTAAAGGCGGGAAACCGCGCCTTTCGCCCATCACCGGCACCCCGGAGGAAGTGCGGCGGGCAGTTGCCTTCTGCCGGACGCTGACCGGGAAAAACCATGTACACAGCAGCCTGGACGTCCACAGCCTCCGGGCGGAATACGCTTCCCGCGTCTACCGGGAGCATGCCCGGCCGCCGGAAGGGCTGCGGGGCAAATGGATGGATTACACCGCGGCCACCGGCAAATATGGGAAATACGGGAACCGCATCTGGAAACCTGCCCTATATGTGTGCCGTAAAGACAGGGCAGGCGTTGTTTACGACCGGGAGGCCCTTCTGGCCGCGTCACGGGCGCTCGGGCATAACCGGGAGGACGTGGTGGCCGGGCATTATCTCTACCAGCAGGAACCGGAAAGGGGGAAATGACAATGGGAGAATTTTATTATGAGGACGGTGATATTGAGGCTTTAAAGGCGGAGAATGCGGCGCTCCGGTCTGCGCTGGAGAAAACGGAAGAAAGATGCCGGCTCTTGCGAGACGGGTTCAGGGAAGCCAGGGACAAACTGGACGCCGCCCGTGACCTGAACGAAGGCCTGAAACGGATCTGCCGGGAACGGGCAAACGCCGCCCGCGGCCTGTCCCCGAAGAAGGAACGCAGCGGGTACCTGGTGCTGTCCACGGGGCAGTGGGACGAGGTAGTATCCGTCCCGGTCACTTTTGAAGAATGGCGCAGGAAGTACCCGGACAGGAATCCCGACCGGTTTATCCCGGAGGACAGGCAGAAGATCATGGTCTGGAAGAGCATTGTCCAAACACCCTACCAGGCCGTGCTGTCCTACGATTCCGTCAAAGATGAGATTTATTATGACATCCTGTGGGAGCTGGCTGACCAGATGGGGATTAAAGGCGTCCAGGAGTGGGAGAAAAACGGCACCTATTATACGTGGGAGCCGTTTCCAGACAGCGGGCCAGTCTGCGTCCTGTACAAGTGGCATATGCGGGCCAATCTGCGCGCCGGCTACTGGGAGCTGGAGCTCTATACCAGCCATCCGGTTACGGTTCCCGAAGATCTCTGCCCCGGCTGGATTTCCAGCTAAATCGACCGGAATATCTCTACTCTGAAAATAGAATACTTACCTTTCTTAAACCCCTTGCGGAGATATCCGGCAAGGGTCTTTTTCTGAAAAATCAGAAACCCGTTAAAACAGGCATTCTAATAGTGAAAAACAAAATTTTTTCAGAAAGGCAGGGAAAGGATATTTCTCATTTTATATCCGGAGATTTTCTTATGATATTATATATTTCCGGAACAGAAAGGGCCGCCAGTACCTGTGGAATCACCAGATTGACGGCCCATTTCATTTATTAAGATGTTATTTCTTTAAGGACTGCACTAATATTTATTGATTCATCATGAAGTAGGCAGATCCAGTTCGGGATTCTGGGATTTGAATTCGCGCAAAGTATCCTTCGACCGGAAACCGCCATCCTGTATCGTCTTCAAAACATGCGCCGTGTCCTTGCCGGCCTGTTCTGAAGTCTGCTTTACTGCTTCGCCGTAACCGGGAACATGCTCACTCCCCGGAATGGCATTGCCGACAGATTCCACGCCTTTTGTTGTCCACTTTTCAACTGTGGGTATAATCGCTTCGTTGCGCTCGCCTTCCCGGTAGCCGTCGCCGACAGCCTTCAAATCCTGTCCCACTTCCACGCCGGTGAAGAATGCCGCGATTCCCTTTACCATCTTTTTTGACAGATCAAGTGCGTTTTTCACAGTCGGGGCGAGCTTTTCCAGCAGGCCCTTCGCCCATTCCTTTATCTTATCCTTGCCCCAGTTTACTCCGGCTTCCTTTGCAGCTTCCACCGCTTCGTCGATCAGTTCGTCCTCACTGGGTAATTCGCTGGGCTGATTACCTGCGCTGCTGTCTTCCGAGTCGGGCCGTTCGTTTGTATTGCTTTCGCTTTCGCCGGAAGCGTCGTCCGGATCGGCGCCGCTGTTCTCCGGACCGTTGCCGTCATCGCCTGTATCCTCTCCGCCGGTGTCGTCCTGACCAGGTTTATCCGGTTCCGAATCGCCGGAGTCTGGCGTGTCAGGTTCTGGTTCATCACTGTCCGGCGTATCAGTCTCCGGATCATCCGGATTGTCCGGATCGGGGGTTGGGGACGGGTTATCAGGTTCATCGGGTTTCGTATCTGATTCAGAATCCTCATACAGATACTCAAGTCCCGGAGGAATTGGCGGCGTATGTCCGAGATGATTTTTCATCTCAAAATAGTCCAATGTTACACTACTATCACCAGCCCCCGGCAAATTAGGATTCGCCGCCCATAGCCAATAGCCGCTGGGGTCATCGTCTTCATACCTTGGGTCATCTTGTTCATACCATACAACATTACTATTGAGGCACCAGGCATCATCATTTTTATCAGGCTCTGGATTGCGTGTATCATACACATATACTATATCGCCTGGAAATTCGTAATACCAGAGATACTTATTCAGACGATACTGATACCATTTTCCGATCGGCATCTTCTCAGGTTCTTCCAGTTCCTCTCCTGGCCCGGACGGGTCCGGTGTCGGTTCAGGTGTGGGTTCCGGCGTTGGTTCCGGCGTCGGCTCTGGCGTCGGATCGGGTTCATCTGGATCAGGTGTAGGATCAGGATCGTCCGGATCTGTCGGTCCGCTTCCTCCGCCCGGAGTCGGGGTCGGATCGGGATCGTCCGGGTCATCTACATCACTCTTGTCATCCGGATACGGCGGTTTTTTACCAAATTCAGCTTTATACGCATCATATTCATATTCTTTGCCGCCCTGGATTGCCCAGGTCCCGTCCTCCATCTGTACTGCGGTTGCTCCCACAAACCAGGATTCATTTCCATTTTTCAGGGAATAGAACAGGCCGCCGCCAAAATACCAGGCCTTTCCGTCTGCGGTCGTCAACCAGACGCCTACCGGAACGGGATCTTCTGCGCCATCGTCCGTATCACTGTCTGTATCAACGCTGCTGCTTCCTGCATTGTCGGCAATATCCGCTGTGACGTTGATTGCTGTTTCTATGCCGTCAGACAATACAGTATCTGTCTGATCGGTTATCAGGGCAGCCTTTTCACTGTACTCCTGATAGAAAGACACAATCTGTTCAATCTCTTCTTCCGGCACAGGTTCCGTCTGTATATTCTCCAGTCCGTTGAAAGGCGATTCATCCGGTAAGCTGCCGTTCTGTCCGGAATCTCCCGTTTCTGTCTGCTCCGGCTGCGTTTCTCCGCTGTCATTTTGTTCGGCCGCGATTTCAACCGCCACTTCAACTATAACTTCGGGATCTGTTTCTGTTGCACCAACAGGATCCGCCTGCAGCTCTGTCCCAGGCGCATCTTCCTGCGTAACGGCAGCTGACTCATCACCGGAAGGCGCGGCGTAAACTGCTGCGGGAGATATCATGGAAACGGCAAGAACCGCTGACAGGCATTTATAAAGATAACGTTTCCTCATCATTCATTCACCTCCAGCGCCGCCGCCATGGCTATTATAATCTCCAGATCTTCATCTTCCGGCAGCTCTCCTACCGTATATCCGCCCACAGAGTAACTGATTCCATCCACCACGGTGTTCAGGAGGACAACCGCGCTTTCTTCCGTCTCTTCATAGTAACTGTTCATTACAAATACCTGATCGCCTATCTCCGTAAGCTCAGAATCTATCAGGTACATTTCTTCCACGTCGAAATCCGTATAAATACGGTAGGCCTCCTGCGCCTCTTCCGTCATCTCAGACAAAGTGCCATCCAGAAGCGCGGATTCTCCTGCGCTCAGCATCAGACGCAAATTCTCTGCAGAAGCGAAGGCAAACGCCGTACCCTCTTCCGTGACGCCGGTATCCATGACCATTCCCGAGGGAAGCTCCAGTTTCATATCATACAGAGTAAGGATATTTCCTTCTTCTGTTTCGCTGAAAGTCACGACTCCTTCCTGCTGTGTGAGCGTCAGCACCTCTTCGCCATCCTGGACTTCTTCTGCTTCCTCTGACAGCTCGGACGCCGGTTGTTCCTCTGTGCTCGCCAAGCCCGGCGCGGCGACCAATGCAACTGCCAGAGCCACAGCGCTTCCCGGCAGCACAAGATACCTTTTTTTCATTCATTTCCTCCCTTCCATATGCACTGAAAATTTGAGGGATTTTCACACATCATTTTCATGTTGCCCTCTAAAAGGAGTATAGTACCTAAATGCCCGGAATCCAAGTATAAATCCCATTCGCCTAAAAAGATTGGGACGTAGAGAAACGCCCAGCCAGAGCATGCTCCGAACCGGTTTCTTCTAATGACAGTTCGGGTAGGCTGCTTAAAACTCGCCCGTGTGAATGGCCCCAAAATCCTTTCTTTGTTAGAAAGCCACATACGGCTTTATTCTAGTGCATCCCATTTCCTTTATGTGCCAACAACTCACGCTTATACCGGTAAAATGTACTTCTGCTGATCCCCAGGACGCGCATACAATCCGTGTCATTCAGATCGCCGCCAAAGGCATTGGAACGCTGCCGCATTTTATTCTTCGCTTTGCGTTCCTTTTCCGTTATGCAGCGTTCTTTGGGACGGCCTATTTTCTTCCCTGCCAGTTTTGCAGATAGCATTCCTTCTTTTGTGTGCTGATGCAGATCGTCCACTTCTTTTTGGGCCTGTTCGAACGCAAGCCTGATCTTTGATTCTGCCGGTTTTACCAGATGTCAATTTAATCTCAAATATAATATCTACGATTATACCCCTTATACCTTATTGTTCAGATGGGGCTGCTCATATGTCCCTGCATTATCTTTGAAACTCTTGAGGAAAATCAATTTTATTTTCTCCTATACAATCTCACGTTCCCAGTGAGATTTTTCTTTGAATTTCAGCTCATTTTTTGTTCGGTAAACCAGTGCAAATTCTGCTTTTCTTGCCTGAAATATTCATTTTTGTCATAAATATTCAATTAACTTATAGCATAAAAATTTTTTTAAAAAAATTTCCGAAAAAATATACAATTACTCGAAAAAACAGGCATTCTGATAGCAGTTGAAAAAACAGCATATTGTTCAGATAATAGTTAACTATTTATTTGAAAAATGCTGAACCTAATATACTTTGGAAAAGGATGTGAGAGTAATGAAAAATCAGACATTAAAAAAACAGAATAAAGAGAAAAGGGGGGATTTTCGTTTCAGCGCTGGCAGTTCGGAATTTCCTGAAAGGCCTGATGTTAAAACTCCTGAAGAACGTGATAAATATAAAGAGTTCGTCAATGACGTTCTTCATAAATATAATGACGCGGAGGAATGTGAATTAAAGAAAATGCTCGGAGACCCAACAACGGATCTTTGCCAATGCCTGACTTTTTTAATGAATAAAAAAGGATGGAACAAGGCAAAAGATTTTGCTGAACATACAGGCTTGAATTCTGCTTATTTTTCAAGAATAAGCAATAGCAGCTATAACCATATGGGCAAAAAAAATCTACTTTCCATATGTGTGGGATTGGGACTGCCTCTTCGAATTATATTAGACTTATTTGAAAAATCGGAGGTCAAGTTCCAACTGTATCAAGATCCGGACAAAACGTATGCTCGTATAATCGAAAGTAAACCTGGAATTTCCTTAGACGATTTTGATGCAATTCTCGAAGAAGCGGGGTACGAAACATTGGGTATTAAATAGAAAGTTCTATTTTTAAGCAGCTAACCGGCGGAGATGCAGTAAAAATTGAGCCTAAAGGCAAGCAGCCGTATTCCCTGCAGTTCAGGGGAACCATGGCTATGGGATGCAACGAAGTTCCGATCATAAAGGATGATACCGGCTCCCATATATATAACCGTATGTTGATTTTCACCTGCGAACATCATGTGCCCAAAGAAGATATTGACCCTTATATTTTTGATAAGATGCTTTCAGAATCTTCGGCCATTGTTTCCTGGGGATTAGAGGGCTTACATCGTCTGATTGAAAACCAGTTTGCCTTTACAGAATCATCGGCTATGCAGGAAGCGGTGGAAAAATACCGGAAAGAAGCCGATCCTGTTTATCAGTTTATTACCACAGCAGGATATGTGGTTACACAGGACAGGCATGAGCGTGTTCTTGCAACGGCATTGAATGAGGAATTTATCAGTTTTTGCCGGAACAATCATATTATATTTGATTTCACTCCCAAGAATATCCGGGCCAGATTGGAAAAACTGGGAATCCTATACAGAGCCAAGGGAACCATTGGAGACCGTCACGGTGTCGGCATCTATGAATTTATTACGCACAAATAGCCTTATGGGTGCAAAGGTTGTAAAAATGGTGTAGATACCAAACTGTAATCACCATTTCAAGACCGTTTTTTTTGATACTGATTTAAAAAAAGCTGCAACTTTTGCAACTTTCACCAAAGTAACTGTAAGAAGGCCTGCCGTCCTGAACATGGTAAGGAAACATAATGTACAGGCCGATGAACATACGCTATTCCGAAAGCAGCAGGAGACTGAACAGAATGACCTTGGATGAATTAAAACAGCTAAGTGAAACAGACATAGAAAAAACAGACTACAGCAATCTGGTAAATATTGAGAACATCGGGATTGACTTTTCTGTACCGGTCGTAAAAAGGTTACTTGATTACATGGAACGGGTAAAGAATCCTTATTGCTTTCTGTGCGGCAACATTCCTGTCAAGGTACGTTTTTCCGAAGGAACTGCAGATCTGGGGCAAAAAATTGTCCGTTACTTTTCGGCTCTGAAGCACTGATTTATTCCTGAAAATATGGTATACTATCCATGTGATTATAGAGGATTGGAGGTAAAATGGCACGTATCAGACGTAATCATGCGGCACAAACCGTATCCACACAGCCCCAGATTTGGAAGTTGGGAAAATATATCCGCTTATCCCGGGATGATGGGAATATCGAGAGCGAGAGTATTACAAACCAGAGAAAAATTCTGGATGAGCAGATTCCATATTATTTCGACGATGATTACGACATTGTGGATGAATATATTGACGACGGGCGGACTGGCACATCGAACGAAACCCGTCCTGAATTTCTTCGTCTGGTGGAAGATGTGAAAAGCGGAAGAATTAACTGCATTGTTACGAAAAATCTTTCCCGTGCGTTCCGCAACAGCGCAAATCAGGGGAAATTCCTTGAAGAATTTATCCCCCTTTACAACACCCGTTTTATTTCTCTTTATGAACCGCATATTGATACATTCCTGAATCCCGAGATTGTCCACAGTCTGGAAGTCAGCATTACCGGATTTATCAATGAACAATATGCCTATAAGACAAGTACCGATATTCGCCGTACTTTTGATACGAAGAGAAGGAACGGAGAATTTATAGGAGCTTTTGCTCCCTATGGGCTGAGGAAAAATCCGAATGACAAAAACAGCCTCCTGATTGATGAAGAGGCAGCCGCTGTTGTCCGGGATATCTTTCACTGGTTTGTAGAGGATGGGATAAGCAAATGCGGTATTACCCGGCGTCTCAATGAACTTGGCATCCCCAATCCTGCCGCTTATAAGCGCATGAAGGGATTCAGGTATTGTAATCCGCATATTCAGACAAATGACGGTCTGTGGAATGCGAAAACTATCCGGGATATTCTTATGAATGAGATGTATATTGGCAATATGGTGCAGGGAAAGCAAAAGGTGATCAGCTACAAGGTTCATGACAAAGTACAGACACCGGAAAAAGACTGGTATATTGTTGAGAACACACATGAAGCGGTCATTGACAGGGAAACCTTTCAGAAAGCGCAGTTGCTTCAGCAGCGGGACACCCGTGTATCCCCGACGCAGCAGACAGTATATCTTTTTTCCGGATTCCTGCGATGTGCCGACTGTAAGAAATCAATGACCCGCAAATGTTCCAAAAATCTGGTGTATTACAGTTGCTCCACCTATACCCGCCAATCAAAGACAGCCTGCACAAAGCACAGTATACGTGAGGATATTCTGGAAAAGGCAGTCCTTTTGGCTGTTCAAAAGCAGATTGCCCTTGTTGACGACCTGTCAGGGATTATCAAAGAAATTGAGAATGCGCCGGTGATTCATACTGAATCCAAACGGATCAACCGCCTGCTCTCTGCTAAGAGAAAAGAGCTGAAAAAACTGACCGATATCACAGATAATCTTTATATGGACTGGCGTTCCGGGGAGATTTCGAAAGAATCATACCGGAGGCTGAAGGAAAAATCCGAAGCGCAAACAGAACAGTGTCAGGCCGTGATAGCAAATCTGGAAAAGGAACAGGAAGCTCTTGCGGCGGGAATCGGCACAGATGAGCCATATTTGACAGCTTTCCTCAAACACAAAAACATAATTCAACTCAGCCGCGGGCTGCTGGTTGAACTCATTGACACTATTTATGTACATGAAGGCGGCGAGATCACTATTGAATTTAACTTTGCCGACCAGCACCGGCGTATCCTTGAATACATCGAGAACAACCGTCAGGAACTGGAAATACTGGAAAGCAGACGGGTTATTTAATCAATCGGTTTATTAACCCTTTGGATTCCCCAAAATAAAGTTGAGCATAAATTACCGCACCAGTCGCTCCCGTGGCTCCGGCAGGGCCGGACGGACAGGGACGGCAGCCCGTGTTTGGCCGCTGGCAGCCGCAGGACTGGCTTTCTATTTCTTCATCTTTTTTCTTCCTGTTAAAAAATGCCATAAATGAAACCTCCTTTTTTCATACTATATGCCGGATTCTTCATTTTGTCTTCGGTCAAAATATTCCCGGTTGCTCAAATAGGCCCCATCCTCAGGCCGGTACCGGCCGGCCAGCTCATTGTAGCGGCAGGCCTTTTCCAGATCACCCAGTCGGTCCCAACAGACGCACAGATTCATGGCGGGTATATAGCCGTAGCAGTCCTGCATCACGAATGCCCCTGAATCCTCTTCCTTTTCCGCCTGTAGCGCCTGCTCCAGCCACCAGGCTGCCTGCCTGTATCTTCCTTTTTTCATAAAAAAATCACCCAGCCCGCAGCAGGTCTCCGCCCTGGGAATATCCTCCAGAAAGGTGGAAAGCAGAGCGGCAGCGGCCTCCTCCTCGCATCCCGTTTTCCAAAGACATTCCGCCCGCTTCCGCGCCGCCTCAATCCGGTCTTCCTTCCATCCGTCCGGCCTGCGCAGAAACTCTGACAGAACTTTTTCTGACTCCCGATAATCTTGGTTCTCCAGCAGCTCTCTGCCGTAATAATAAAGGTCGCGGCTCGTAAAGAGAACTCCCTCTTCCTTCATTTTTTCATAGATACGGAGATTTCTGCCCTTCTGCTTTTCCTTCAGGGGCCTGTGCTCCACAAGAATGTCGGCTTTTTCGATCCGCCCGGAAGGAACAACGGCTTCATGGACGCGGCCCTGGAATCTGTAGTGGGGCCTGTTTTTCAGAATACGTTCCCTGTAATACGTAAAGACCGGACGGCCCCGTTCATCAAAAGCTGCCCCGTAAGGCATCATGACAATATCCGTTTCCGGAGATAATTCTGCTTTCAGTCTTCTTAGTTTTTCGCATGCTTCCGGGGACAGGAGATCATCGGCATCCAGCCACATCCAGTAATCCTTGGAAGCTCTGGAAACAGCAAAATTTCTGGCGGCAGAAAAGTCGTCTTCCCAAATAAAATCGTAAATTTTATCGGTGTAATCCGCCGCGATTTTCTTTGTTCCGTCTTCAGAACCTGTGTCCGCCAGGATTATTTCGTCAAAAACATCCTTTACCGTATCCAGACAGCGGGCGAGAACCGCTTCTTCATCGCGCAGAATCATACAGAGGCTAAGCGTGATCATTTTTCTTCACCTCTTTTGTTTTCTTTTTATCCTATGACAGAGACTGCTTCTTAAGCCGGCATATTTTTCATAGGATTAAAAAAAAGCGTGGAGTTTTCCTTGGCCAGTCTTACAGAAATGATCTATTCCAATGATTTTGCCGACTACCTGATCCCGAGCTATATTCTGAACCAGGAGGCATTTCAGCTGCTCTCCCCGGAGGATTACCGGGGATTGATGCTGAATTCCCAGTACGCCTCCTTTTATGCCAGGCGGGAAGGCCTGTCCTTCTCCTTCCAGTCCTCCTACAATGCGGTTCCTAAACTGTACATGCCGCTCAGCACGGAATCTCTGGAATTTTCCGGCATCACACGGATTCAGAATCAGCCTATTCTGGATCTGACCGGTCGGGGCGTCCTGGTGGGATTTATAGATTCCGGCATTGATTATACGCACCCGGCCTTTCTGAATCTCTCTGGAGAAACCAGAATTCTGCGCCTGTGGGATCAGACGGTCCCCTCTGAAAGTTTCCCGGTAAACTTTCCGTACGGAACAGAATATACCCGCGAACAGATAAACCGCGCCCTCTCCTCCGGTGCCCCCTTCTCCCTTGTGCCTTCCAGAGACGAAACGGGGCACGGCACAGCTCTGGCCGGCATTGCAGCCGGAAGCCGGAATCCTGCCGCGGAATTCACCGGCGCCGCCCCGGAAGCCGGAATCCTGGCAGTAAAGTTAAAGCCGGCGAAACAGTATCTGCGGGAATATTTTTTTGCCTCGGAGCAGGCGCAGGTTTACCAGGAAAACGATATCATTGCAGCATTTTCCTATCTGATCCGCACTGCGGAGGAGCTGAAAATGCCCCTGATTCTCTGCGTAGCCCTGGGGACCGGCCAGGGCGGCCACTCAGGAAGCCTGCCCTTAAGCGCTGTGCTGAACCGGTATGGAGACATTCCGGGCATTGTACCCATATCGGGATGCGGGAATGAAGCAGGCAGCGCCCACCACTATTTTCCCGGCCAGGCACAGGCAGGCGAGTACAGAGGCGTGGAAATTCTCGTTCCGGAAAACTGCCGCGGATTTTTCTGTGAACTCTGGGGGCAGGCTCCCCAGAAGTTTTCTGTAGGCTTCCGCTCACCCGTGGGAGAAACAATTCCCAGAATTCCCATCACTCTTCAGCAGTCTGAGACCATAGAATTCGCGCTGGAGCGGACAGTCATTCAGGTCGAATACAACCTGACTCTTCCGTCTTCCGGAAGCCAGCTGATCTTTCTCCATTTCCAGGATCCCACCCCCGGCATCTGGGAAATCCGCGTGTACAGCACAGGAGCTGAAGATCCGGATTATCACATCTGGCTTCCCATGCGCGGCTTTCTTGCCCGGGATGTCACCTTCCTGGAACCGGATCCGTACACCACTTTAACGGCTCCCTCCGATGCGCCCGCCTCCATATCCCTGGCGTTCTGCAGTGCCGCAGACGGAAGTCTTTATGCCGATTCCGGAAGGGGCTTTACACGCCTGTACGACATAAAACCGGATCTGACAGCTCCCGGCGTGGCCCTGACTGCACCCGGACCATCCGGCTCCTATCTTTCCTTTACAGGTTCCAGTGCCGCGGCAGCCCTGACTGCAGGCGCTGCCGCACTTCTGATGGAGTGGCGCATGAAACGCGGACGGGATCAGTACCTTACTGCCTATGAGACGAAAATCTATCTGATCCGCGGCGCCAGACGCCAGGAAGAGCTTCTGTATCCCAGCCGGGAATGGGGCTACGGCATTCTGGATCTGTATCAAACTTTTTCAGCCCTGATGACCTCCTGATTTTCTTCACCAAACCGTCGGTCCCCACATATCCTAAAGTGTAAATAAAATTTCTCTGGAGGATTCTTATGAGTGATTTAGCTGCTACAAATTGTGGATGCGGATGTGATTCCGGCTGTGAAGGCGGAAACGGCCTTTTCTCTTCCGGAAATGGCTGCTGCAATATGATCTGGATTCTGCTGCTGCTGTCCTGCTGCTGCGGCGACGGCGGATTCGGCTTCGGAAGAAGCGGAAATGACAGCTGCCTGTGGATTATTCTTCTTCTGTGCTGCTGCGGAAACTGCAATTAAACGCATAAAAAACAGGAGCCATTGCAAAATAGATGCGCCAGGCATCTATGGAGCAATGGCTCCTGTTTTATCCATCCTGAAAACTGACCGGCTCTGTATCCCGGTTCCGATTTTACGGGTTCAGCGGCCGCCGCTTCGTATAAACTTTTTTATAGCAGCAATGATACACAGCACTGCCGCTGACCCAACAAGCGCAGCTGCTGCCGCCGTAATCTGTGTTTCATCTCCGGTATCCGCCGCCCTGGCCGAAACAGAATTTTCCAGATCTGCTGCTGAACCGGTTTTCTCGCCTGATTGGCTTCCCGGTACCGGAGTCGTGACGGTAATATCTGTTCCCGGATCTTCAGAGGGCTCTTGAGAGTCAGGCGGTGTCACCGGTTCATCTGGGGTATCTGTCTTTACTCCATATCCAAAGAAAGTAACATCGCCGTCAACCTTCCATACACCGTCTTCAGGCCACATGTCGTTCAGCCATGTAATTTCGCTGTAACCGTCAAATTTCGCAGGCAGAGTAACAGTCTCTCCGTATTCCGCGACCATGCAGGATATGTAGTCGAAATCCAGATCTTCGCGAATTCCGTCAGCTAACCTTTCATCTATGATGAATCTCAAAAGACAGTTTGCATACTGCGCTTCAAAAGAAAGACTCTCTCCGCTGTATACAACGTTTCCCTCTTCCCCGTCCATCGTCCATCCTTCAAATTGGAGTCCGGGATATGAGTCGATGGTTTCCGGTTTATACCGGGAAAGAATATCCGCGTACGAGCTTCCCTTTTCAGCGATCGCAGTTCTTTGATCCGTTATGTAATATCCTGAAACATCATAATAACTAAATTGTAAACAGACAACCACTTTATCTCCATAGTCCGCTGTAAAGCTGCATGTATCTCCTAACGGATGATCTGCGGGAATGATCTCATTCGGATCGTAGTCTGACACATTGCTGTCTTCGGCCGCCACAAATCCCATAAACTCTATATCCGAAGAGCAGTCTGAGGGAACGTACGCATACGCGTATGCAAACATTTCCCCGTAGGTTGTTCCCTCCTCAAATGTATAAAGCTGGTTTTCTTCTGTCCACTGGCCGTCCTTATTCAGATACTCAAAGCTTAAATGATATACGTTTTCCTTATAATCAGCAGAGACATAGAGATAATCATAAATTCCAACTTCCGCATCGTCATCCACTCCCTCCAGCTGCCAGCCGCTGAATGCAAGCTCAGATGCCGCATCATCCGGCAGCGGAACAGTTGAGAGATATTTTTTTACATCGCCATAGGTGCTTCCATTCGGCATCCCGTATGTATATCTAAAATGCCCGACGTCTCCGTCCTGCGTATAGTAATCCAAAACAAAAATAACCGGCGTACTGGCATAGGAGGCGTAAACAGTCATATGCGCATTGTCCCGCGGCGGCACCTGCGTATTTTCATCTACAATATTCCCATATTCGTCAACCCAGCCTGTCTGCTCTATTCCTGACGTCGCGTAAACGGCTTCCGGTATTTGGATGCCTGCTTCTTTAAAGATGGAACGTTTTTTCAGCTGATCCTTCGTTACCTCGGCCACAACCTGACGGCCTCCTCTGTCATTTCTGACAACAAACGTGACAGTAGCCTCGTACGGATCGCTGACAAATGTATCCTGATTGATCACATTTACGTAATAGGGATGATACGCCTCAAAATCCGGACGATAATCGGTCACAGACGTGCAGTTTCCCGACAGATCGTATATCATCACCTCGCCGATATACCATTCGCACGGATATGTATCATCCGCTGTCTCAAATTCGCCGGTAAACATTCCGCTTTCGCTGTCATAATACAGCATTACACCCAAAGTGCTGCCCATTATATTCTCTGCATCGGCGTACATTTGCAGAAACGCAAATTCTTCATCCAGTCCGACATTATCGCTTGCCTTTACTTTTATGGTTACGCTCTCGCCCGCTTGTATCGACTGCCCATTTTTCTCCATCTCTATCGATTGTATGACAGGCGGCTCCGTATCATCCGGTTCCGGCTCGGGCGTCATTTCAATACAAAACCAGCAGTTCTCCGGATTTTCTATGGAAAATTCACTGAGCTCTCCCCTTCTGCTGAACCCGATGGCGCTTAACGTCCATCTTCCGTTCCCGAAAGCAGAAGCCGACTCGCTGCCCTCATATCTGCCGGTTTCCTCATGAAAGCTGACATACATATCATAGATCCTGCCGTTATCCGAAACAAAGCGCGCAAAGACCGCATCCGTTTCCTGCTCTGTCTGCGGCTCCGTTGAAAAGGAAAGCGCAACGATATCTTCTTCTGTCAGTGTTTCTCCCTGCTGTTCCAAAACAAGCTCTTTCACGGCATATCCTGCATCCTCATACTGAAAAGGAAGCTGATATAACCAACTGCCTGTCTCCTCGTCCTGCGTGTCCAGATCTGCCCGATTACCTGCCCTGTCCGAAACTGTTAACGATTTTATGTATATAAAATGAGCGTTTACATTTGTAAGCGGCTCATCTATAACGTAACACCCGAGCTCTTCGTTATAATAGGCGCCCAAAGAAATTGTGTATTCACCGGCACCTATCTCTACAGACACTGCTTCTATCCCGCTGTCATCGTCATGTGCGTAAATATATGCCAGTAAACGGTCGTCAGAAGTAAGCGTCTGTCCTGCCTGGGGCAGAACAACCCGGTCAATTACCGGACTTACAATATCGTAGCTCTTATTTTCAATTACCGAACCATTATCTGCCGCGGCCTGCAGCTCCGTTTCCGTCTGAAGTTCCGCCGCATTTCCTGCATCCACCGTATTCTTATCCTGAACCTGAAGTTCTTCGCCGTAAACGCTCGACAATGACAGAGACATACACATCACAGCTGTCCCAAACAAGACTCCGGCTCTGCCCGATTTTCTCATATTCCATCTCCCTGTATAAAATAAAACTCAAAGAAGTTCCTTGGCAACGTAAGTATAACACAAGATATGGGATATCGTCTATCCCTGATCTATTACGCCGCAAAGCCCCGAACAGACGGCCAATTTCCGGAAGAAAAACAGCGGGAAAGAGGCATACAGAGATGCCTTTCCCGCCTATTCTTTATTTCTCCATTTTTGCCTTTTCCTTTTTTTCTTCTTTCTTTTCCTCCTGCAGTTTTTTTTCCTTCAGACAATCCAGATCTATTTCATAAAAGGCATTGCCCTCCGTGACCAGCTTTTCTTTCTTTTTCTGCATGACTTATCACTTCCCTTCCCTTTTATCATATGGGAAAAGGCCGGAAAAGTTCTAAATTCAGCCGCCGCCGCATATTCTTTACAGACAAACACTTCTCCGGGAGTTTCTATGCCAGATCAGGACACCTTTCCCATGACGCCGCTGGATCAGATGCTGACCTCCGAATCTCTCCAGATTATAAAAGCGGCGGTGCCCTACGCGCCGCCGCATATACAGCAAATATTATCCGTCTGCGCGAAATTGCAGGAATTAAAAACCGCGCTGACTCTTTTTCCCCGCAGTGAAAGCCTTCAGGCCATGTCCGCGGATCCGCCGAAAGTATCCGCCGCGGATATGCTCTCCGAAATCAGCCGTTTTGCCGTGGGCAGCTCCCGGGACAGCATGGAGAGTCTTTCCCGGGCCCTGAATACGGTGCAGATCCTGCAGACCATGCAGACAGAAGAGCCTCCGGACGGCTGTCCGGCAGAGCCTACAGAGGAAACCGGAGAGAAAGGAGACGAATAAATGGATTTTGATTGGATGAAAAACCCGAGCCTGGCCGGTATCGATCCGGCGAAGCTTGCCATGCTCCAGTCCCTGGCCGCGCAGGGAAATGGAAAAAGTCAGAGTGAGATGCTCCCGTTTCTCATGGCCGCAGCCTCCTCGGCCCAGAAGGAGGGCAAACAGTTTTCTCCGGATGAAATGGCTTTGATCGTGGAAGTGCTGAAATCCGGAAAAAGCCCGGAAGAAGCCGCTCAGATGGATAAGATGCTGAATTTAATGAAAATGCTGAGAAAGTAGCATCTCCAGAGCCAGGGACAGCGCGGCCTCGGCCGCCTGCTCCCGGATGCGCCCTCTGCTGCCCTGCAGATGGAGTTCTCTTACCCGGACCTGCCCATGGATTGCGCACCCTATATAGACCAGCCCCACCGGCTTTTCCTCTGTGCCGCCCCCCGGGCCGGCCAGGCCCGTGACGGATAACGCCACATCTGCTTCTGCAGCCGCGGCGCCTCCCAGAGCCATCTCGCCGGCTGTCTCGCGGCTGACGGCCGAGTATTTTTCCAGGGTTTCCCATCTGACGCCGGCCAGCCTGTTTTTGGCCTCGTCACAGTAAGTCACATAAGCCTGACGCAGGATATCGGAGGCTCCCGCCACGTTCACAATCCGGGCAGCCACCGCACCTCCCGTACAGGACTCTACAGTAGTGATTGTCCAGCCCCGCTTCTTCAGCTGTCTCCAGAGCTCCGTCTCCAGCTCTCCCGCCTCAAAATACCCCGTAAACTTCTCTTCCATATCCGCTCCTATTTCTGGCTGCCCAGCACCTGGCGGTTTTTGTACAGGTAATCCAGCAGAGACACCACCGTCAGCACAAGGGCCAGATAAATCAGGATCTGTTCAATCGCGTAAACGGCCTGTCCCGGGAAATCTGCCAGCAGTACAATGATCATGACCATCTGGCTGATTGTCTTGAGCTTTCCCCATTTGCTGGCCGCTATCACGATTCCATTGTCCGCGGCTATCTGGCGGAAACCGCTGATAATAAATTCTCTTGCGATGATGATAATCACGATCCAGAAGGGAAGTTCTCCCGTCTCGATCAGACAGATCATGGCAGAACAGACCAGCAGCTTATCCGCCAGCGGATCCATAAATTTTCCAAAGTCCGTAACCAGATGATCCCTTCTGGCAATATAGCCGTCCAGAGTATCCGTCAGGCTTGCCGCCACAAAAATCGCCAGCGCAACATAGCGGTGCGCCGCGCCCTCTCCAATGGGAAGCATCAGAAAAACAACAAAAAACGGGATCATTATCATTCTGAGAATTGTAAGTTTATTCGGCAGATTCATCTTCTATCTCTCCTATCAAATCGTATTCCAGCGCTCCGCTGATCCGCACCGTGACGAAATCACCCGTCTCCAGCGCTTCGCCTGTATTTACAAAGACGTACCCGTCCACATCCGGAGCATCCCCATAGGAACGCCCCACATAGGCATGTTCCTCCGGCAGATATCCCTCTATGAACACTTCCATCTCCCGGCCGATCTTATCCTGCCCTTTTTCAAGAGAAATTTCCTGCTGCAGCTCCATGAGCTTTGCCCGCCGGGCCTCCTTCGTCTCCTCCGGGATCTGGTCCTCCATCTGTGCCGCCGGTGTATCCTCTTCCTGCGAGTAGGTAAATACCCCAAGCCGGTCGAATTCCATTTCGTCTACAAATTCCATCAATTCCCTGTGATCTTCCTCCGTCTCCCCGGGAAATCCTGCAATCAGCGTAGTGCGCAGAACAATATCCGGAATTTCCCTGCGCAGCTCTGCAAGAATCCGCTCCAGATCCCCGCGGGTGGTGCGCCTGCCCATCCGTTTCAGAACGCGGTCGCTGGCGTGCTGGATGGGAAGATCCAGGTAATGGCAGATTTTCGGCTCCTCTTTCATGACCCGGATCAGCTCCGGATAAATTTCTTCCGGATAGCAGTAGAGGACGCGGATCCACCGGATTCCCTCTATGCCGCAGAGATTTTTAAGGAGGCGGTGCAGAGATTTTTCTCCGTACAGATCTTTTCCATAGACAGTTGTTTCCTGGGCCACAAGGATCAGCTCCTCGATTCCCTGCCGCGCCATTTCTTCCGCTTCCTTAAGCAGCTCTTCCATGGGAATGCTCCGGTAGGCGCCGCGGAGCCGGGGGATAATACAATAGGTACAGTGTTTGTCGCAGCCCTCCGCGATCTTCAGATACCCATACCGTCCGCCGGAGCTTAAAACCCTCTTTCCCTCCGGTCTGGCTATCCCCTCCAGCGGCTTCATAATCAGCGATTTTTCTCCCCGGAGCGCCTTTTCTATGGCTTCTGTCACAGCATCGATACTGTTCGTTCCGATCACCGCGTCCACTTCCGGGATTTCATCCAGTATTTCCTGCCTGTAGCGCTCCGCCATGCATCCGGCAATAATCAGCGCTCTGCAGCGCCCGCTTCTGCGGAATTCTGCCATTTCCAGGATGGTGTCCACGCTTTCTTCCTTGGCGTCGTGAATAAAACAGCAGGTATTGACCACAATAATATCCGCGTCCTCCCGGCTGTCGGTCATCGTATATCCGTTTTTCACCAGCGCGCCCAGCATATGCTCTGAATCCACCAGATTTTTGTCGCAGCCCAGAGAAATAAATAAAATCTGCATGCCCTTTTCCCTTTCAATTCAATTTTCCGCTTAAAAATGCGGGCCGCCGCATGAAAAACTCATGCAGCGGCCCTCCGGTCCCTGCCGGATCATTCCTCTTCTTCTGTCTCTTCCTGGGGAAGGATTTTCACCTTTCCCTTATAAATCTCTTCCACAGCCACGGAGAGGGCCTTCCTTCCCCTGGATCTGACCATGGGCTGAGCCCCCGCGATCAGCTGCCTGGCCCGCTTGCTGGTAGCCAGTACAATCGAATAGCGGCTTGTTACCAGCGGCTCCTCGTCCATTTCCTGCCCCGCGTTAATGGCTTCAATTAATTCCTGATAAGATGGATGGATCATTGTCTGTATTCCTCTCTTTCCTTCAATTCTGTCTGTATCCTCTGTATAAAATCCTTCTGATGGGCGCTGGCTCCGTGCTGCAGCTGGATCAGCCGGTGCAGATGATCCACGCATTCTTCCAGCTCATCATTCACTACAATATAATCATAGTCCGCCATGTATTTTGCTTCCTCTGCCGCTCTGGCCATACGGGACCGGATTACTTCCCCGGTCTCGGTGCCCCTTCCCTTAAGCCGTCTCTCCAGTTCATCCGCGCCAGGCGGCGTTACAAACAGCAGCAGCGTATCCGGGAACTTGCGCTTCACCTCCAGAGCGCCCTGAACCTCGATCTCCAGAATAACATCCCGGCCGGCATTCAGCTGCTCCTCCACATAAGCCCGGGGGGTACCGTAATAATGATCTACATAACAGGCGTACTCGATAAATGCATCTTCCGAGATCATCTTCTCAAATTCTTCTTTTGTCTTGAAAAAGTATTCCGTACCGTTTCTCTCCCCGGGTCTCGGAGCTCTTGTGGTAGCCGATACAGACAGCGCGTAATTATCATATTTCTCCAGCAGCCTCTGCATCAGCGTTCCCTTTCCCGCCCCGGAGAATCCGGACACTACCGAAAGGATCCCTCTACGCATCTTCTGATTCATCCCTTTCCTCCATAGACTGTATATCCGACTGAAACCTGCGGAACAGGGTATCTGTCTGCAGCGCCGAAAGCAGCAGACGGCCCTCCTCCAGCACCAGAACAGCCTTGGTCCTCCGGCCCTGGGTGGCATCGATTAAGGTGCCCTCCTCTCTGGCCTTTGACACCATCCTTTTTATGGGCGCGGCGTCAGGGCTCACAACCGCCAGTACCTTGTCGGCATTCACCAGATTCCCGAAGCCTATATTTACAAGTCTCGCCAAAATGACTCACATCCTCATTCAATATTCTGGATCTGTTCTCGTATCTTCTCGATTTCTGTCTTCAGTTCAATTCCTATATCCGAAACCGTCAGGTCATTGGCCTTGGACAGGATCGTGTTCGCCTCCCGGTTCATCTCCTGGGCAATAAAATCCAGCTTCCGCCCGATCGCTCCGCCGTCTCTCAGAACCTGCATCATCCCTGTCACATGACTTTTCAGCCGGACGGTCTCCTCGTCCGTACAGATCTTATCCGCGAACAGCACCACCTCCGTGGCCAGCCGGCTTTCCTCCAGCTGCGCGTTTTCCAGGAGTTCTCTCGTCTTCTGCCGCAGCTTCTCCCGGTACTCCTCCAGAATCGCCGGGGAGCGCTGTTCGATAGCCTCCACATAGCCCAGCATGCGGGACAGCTTTTCCAGCAGATCCTTTCGGAGGGCTTCGCCCTCCCGCTGTCTCGATTCCGTAAATTTATCACAGGCGCTCCGCAGGGCCCTCTCCAGCAGAGCCCATATCTCCTCCTCATCCACCGGCTGATCTTCCATAGTCAGCACTTCCGGCATGCAGGCCAGCCTGGAGGCCGTCAGATCCTCCTCCAGAGAAAAATCTTCCCGCATCCTGGCCAGATAGGCAACATACTGCTCCGCAAGACGGCTGTTGTATTTCAGTTCCGTCTGGCTGCCGCTTTCATCTTCATAGAAGATATAGACGTCAACCTTCCCCCTCTGGATATATTCCTTCAGTACTCCCCGGACAGCCGCTTCAACAAAGCTGAATCTTCTCGGAAGCTTCAGATTAAAATCCAGGTACCGGTGATTGACTGACTTCATCTCCACAAGAACCTTTTTGCCAGTCTCCTGAATCTCCGCTCTGCCGAATCCCGTCATACTTTTTATCATGTCTCTGCTGCCATCCTTCTCTCCGTTTTCCGCAAAAGGGCAGACTCGCCCCTGTGCATTCATGCCCTATTATAATTCATTATAAAACCCTAGTCAAATGCTTTTTTTTTGATATAATGATGTTGGGCGCAAACGCCCCCAATCAGGATAATATCCGAAAAATCTGCGAAAGTGAGGAATTTTCATGGCCTTTGACGGAATTACGATTTCCTGTATACAGAAAGAACTTGCCCGGGCGCTGGAGGGCGGACGTATTTCTAAAATCGCCCAGCCGGAGCCGGACGAACTTCTGATTACCATAAAAAACAACCGGGAACAGTACCGGCTGCTGCTGTCAGCCAGCGCCTCTCTCCCGCTTGTATATCTGACTACCCAGAATAAGCAGGGGCCTATGCAGGCCCCTAATTTCTGCATGCTGCTCCGCAAGCATATCGGGAGCGGAAAAATCCTTTCCGTGACGCAGCCCGGCCTGGAACGTATTCTGGTTTTTACTGTGGAGCACCGCAATGAACTGGGCGATCTCTGTACAAAGAAGCTGATCGCGGAATTCATGGGCAAGCACAGCAACCTGATTTTCTGTGACAGTGAAGATCAGATCCTTGACAGTATCAAGCACGTTTCTCTTCATATGAGTTCTGTACGGGAGGTGCTTCCCGGCCGTCCCTATTTTATTCCCCATACACAGGAGAAACTGGATCCGCTGACCATCAGCCGGGAGGATTTTTTCCAGGTGCTTCTCACAAAACCGCTGCCTGCAGCCAGGGCTGTCTACACCACCCTTACAGGCTTTTCTCCCCTGATGGCGGAAGAGCTCTGCTTCCGGGCCGGCCTGGACGGAGGGCTTCCCACCGACGCCCTGGACGAGCCGGCACGGCTGCACCTCTATCACACCTTCTGCCTTTTAATGGAAGATATAAAAAATGGGGATTTTGCCCCCGGAATTTTCTACCGGGGACAGGAGCCCGTGGAGTACGCCGCTTTTCCTCTGAAACAGTTTTCCGACTTTTCCCGGACTCCCTTCAGCTCCATCTCGCGCCTGCTGGAAACCTATTACGCCGATAAGAACCGCATAACACGGATCCGGCAGAAATCCGCGGATCTGCGGAAGATCGTCAGCACGGCACTGGAGAGAAACGGAAAAAAACTGATTCTTCAGGAAAAGCAGATGAAAGATACGGAAAAAAAGGATAAATACCGGATCTACGGGGAATTACTGAATACGTACGGATACAGTCTTTCCCCGGAGGATAAGTTTCTTGACACAGTCAATTATTATACGGGAGAGCCGGTCCGGGTGCCTCTGGATACACAGCTTTCTCCGGCGGAAAATGCGAAAAAATACTTCGACCGCTACGGCAAGCTGAAACGTACCGCGGACGCCCTTCAGACGCAGATTGCCGAGACGAAGGCGGACATTGCCCACCTGGAAAGCATCAGCACAGCTCTGGATATTGCCAGAGACGAGGAAGATCTCTCCCAGATCCGGGAAGAGCTTTCTGACTGCGGCTATGTACGGCGCCATGTCCAGAACGGCGCCAGAAAGAAAAAAACCGTTTCCCACCCGCTCCACTATATCTCCAGCGACGGCTTTGATATGTACGTGGGAAAAAACAACTACCAGAACGAGGAGCTTACCTTTAAATTCGCATCCGGAGGCGACTGGTGGTTCCACGCAAAGGGCATGCCCGGTTCCCATGTGATTGTAAAATCCGGAGGCGCAGAGCTTCCCGACGCCACCTTTGAGGAGGCCGGACGCCTGGCCGCCTATTATTCCCGGGGAAAGCAGGCACCCAAAGTGGAGATCGACTATACCCTGAAAAAAAATATCCGCAAGCCGGCCGGCGCCAAACCGGGATTTGTGATTTATCACACAAACTATTCGCTGATGGCTTCTCCGGACATTAAAGATATTAAAGAAACTTGCTAAAGATTTCATAAAAAATTAATTCTATTTCTAATACGCTGTGGTATACTGATTACTGTTGATTCCTGTCGAATCCGGAATTAAATTGCAGCAAGCGAGGACTCTTCATGAAAAAAAGAATACAAACGGAACTGATACATAAGCGCCGTCCCACCACCCGCTATAAGGCGGATGTCAATCAGGGACTGACCTCCGAGCAGGCGGCGGAATATTTCGCCAACGGCTGGGACAACCGCTCTGTAGAGCCGCCCTCAAAAACCACGGCAGAAATTATCAAGTCTAATATTTTTACGTATTTCAATCTGATTTTTACACTGATCGCAATTCTTCTGATCATTGTCGGCTCTCTGCGGGATCTTACTTTTCTTCCCATTATTGTTGCCAATACGCTGATCGGTATTGTGCAGGAGCTGAATGCCAAAAAGACCCTGGAGAAGCTTTCTGTCCTGAACGCTCCCCGGGCCCGCGCCGTGCGGGACGGCAAAGTTGTCACCATCCCGGCTGAAGAGCTGGTGCTGGATGACATTGTGATCTTCGGCGCCGGCAATCAGATCTGCGCCGACGCCGTAGTTCTAAGCGGCGAGGCCCAGGTAAATGAATCCCTGCTGACCGGCGAAGCGGATGAGATAACAAAGAAACCGGGCGACCATCTGATGTCCGGCAGTTTTATTGTATCCGGACAGTGCTACGCCAGGCTGGAGAGGGTGGGGGAGGATTCCTATATCTCCAAGCTGACCCTGGAAGCCAAGGCCACCAAAACCGGGGAACAGTCAGAGATGATCCGCTCCATCAATAAGCTGGTAAAGCTGGTGGGCATCCTGATCATTCCCATCGGCATCATCCTGTTCTACCAGCAGTTTGTGGTAATCGGCGATACCTTCCGGGACAGCGTGACCTCCATGGTGGCCGCCATTATCGGAATGATCCCGGAAGGCTTTTACCTGCTCACGAGCGTCTCCCTGGCTGCCAGCGTCATCCGCCTTTCTCTGAAAAAGGTTCTGGTTCACGATATGAAATGCATCGAAACGCTGGCCAGAGTAAACGTCCTCTGCGTGGACAAGACAGGCACCATCACGGAAAACACCATGAAAGTCAACGATTACTGCGCGCTTCCCTCCTATGATCCCGATACCATGGCGCCGCTGGATGAGCTGATCAGCGATTTCGCCGCCGCCATGTCCAGGGATAATATTACCATGGCGGCGCTGCAGGAATATTTTGTAAAATCCGGCGGAAGGAGGCCGGTGTCCATCACCTCCTTCTCCTCGGCTTTTAAGTACAGCAGCGCGACCTTTTCCGATGCCTCCTATGTGCTCGGCGCGCCGGAATTCGTTCTCCGGGAGGATTACTCCGCCTATCAGGAAGAGATTGAGGAAAAGGGTTCGGAGGGCTTCCGCGTGCTCGTATTCGGAAAATATGCGGGCACGCCTACCGGCAGGGCACTGACTGAGAAGGTCACGCCTCTGGCTCTGATTCTGCTGTCCAATCCCATCCGGGAGGACGCGCCGGAGACCTTCCGTTACTTCGCGGAACAGGGCGTGGAGATTAAAGTCATCTCCGGAGACAATCCGGTAACCGTCTCCCATGTGGCGGCCAGGGCCGGCATCGCCCATGCGGAAAATTATGTGGATGCTTCCACCCTGAAGACGCCTCAGGATATTGCGGCGGCCATTGTAAAATACACGGTTTTCGGGCGGGTCACACCGGACCAGAAACGCCAGTTTGTCCAGGCTCTGAAGGCCGCCGGCAAGACGGTGGCCATGACCGGAGACGGGGTAAACGATGTACTTGCCCTGAAGGACGCGGACTGCTCTGTGGCTATGGCCTCCGGAAGCGACGCGGCCGCCCAGGCCTCTCAGCTGGTGCTTCTGGAATCTGATTTCGCCAGAATGCCGGATGTGGTGCTGGAAGGACGCCAGGTGGTCAACAATCTTCAGAGATCGGGAAGCCTGTTTCTGGTAAAGAATATTTTCTCCTTCCTGATGTCCATGTTCTCCATCATATTCGCCATCAGCTATCCGCTGGAGCCCTCGCAGATTTCGCTGATCAGCATGTTCACCATCGGACTGCCCGGCTTTCTGCTGTCACAGGTTCCCAATAAGGACCTGATCCGCGGCCACTTCCTGACCAATATATTCCTGAAGGCACTGCCCGCGGGAATTACGGATGCCATTATTGTCGGCGCGCTGGTTATATACGGTGAAGTCTTCAATGTAAGCGCCATCGATATCTCCACAGCCGCCACAATGCTGCTGGCCATTGTCGGCTTTATGGTTCTGTACCAGATCAGCAAACCCATGGATCTTTTGCGCTGGGGAATCTGGGCGTTTTCCATAGCCGGTTTTATCTTCTGCCTCTTTGTCCTTCCGGATCTGTTCGCCATCACGGGCATGTCTACCCGGTGCGTGCTGCTGTTTGTGACTTTCTCCATCATGGCTGAACCGCTGTTCCGCTATCTGACCCTTCTGGTCAGGAAGCTGCGGAACCTGTATCTGAAGCTCCGGCACAGGCCCCAGGAGGCATAAAACTCCTGCGGCGGGAACCGTTTCCGGGCAGGACCGGTAAAACAGCATAAAATTATTGAAGAAGAGGGTGTCCCTCCGGTCACTGCGTGACTTTTGGGACACCCTCTTCTTTTGTGCAGGGCGTTTCTGTTTATCTCCGGCCGGACAAAGCCGCCCGGATCCTACCACCAGCGGAACCAGTCCCAGAAAGAATTGCTGTTCTCCCTCTCCGGCTCCGGCGTGGGCGTAGCGCTTGGAGAGGGGGTTGGCGTCGGTGCGGGCACATGGGCTGTGCAGCGCCGGGTGGGCGCTGTGGAGGACTCAAAATATTCCGTAGTCCTGGTACAGCCATTTCCCGCCAGAAGACCGCTGTCCGCGCAGATGGTTACCTGTTCTACGGAAGACGGCCTCTCAAATTCCCGGTCCTCCAGATTCTCATGGATTCTGTTCATAACGCTGGTCCATAGGTTCTGCCGGTAGGATCTGTATTCCTCCGGTAGCCCCGTGTTGAAATCATAGCCGGTCCAGATAGCAGCCGTATAGTACGGAGTAAATCCCACAAAGACAAGATCGTTGTAGGAAGAGGTCGTGCCTGTTTTTCCCGCCAGCGTCATATTTTCCAGCCGGAAGGGCAGCCCGGAGCCCTCTTCTACCGTACTCTGCATGGCGCTGGTAAGCAGATACGCCGTGCTCTCGCGGAAAACCCGTGTTCCCTCCGGCGCATCATTTTTCAGAAGTACATTGCCGTCCTGATCTGTAACCTCCGTATAAAAGGTGGGTTCCAGATAGATTCCCCCGTTGGCGATGGTCGCGTAAGCGGCCGTAAGCTCCAGATTGCTGACACCGTTTGTTATACCGCCCAGGGCCAGCGGCTGAATCACATCCGTCTCCGGATCCAGAGAGCTGAAGCCCAGACGGAGCAGATAGTCGAAGCCTGTCTGGGGCGTGATTTCTGTTAAAACCTTGACCGCCGGGATATTGTAGGAATTTTCGATGGCCGTCCGGACTGTTACGGATCCATGGTACCGTCCGTCCGCGTTGTGGAGCGGCGTCCCGTTGGAATAGCTGTAGGGCTCGTCCTCGATGCGTGTGGCCAGGGTGATATCCCCTTCCTCCAGAGCCGGTCCGTAGGTGGAAAGCAGTTTAAATGTGGAGCCCGGCTGCCGCAGCGTATCCGTAGCTCTGCTCATGGTCAGGCTGGCTGTCTTCTCTCCTCTGCCGCCCACGATTCCCTTTACCTGTCCGGTGCTCTGATCAATGACCGTCATGGCCGCCTGGGGCTGGGGCACAAAGCTGCTCCGTTCTGCCGCGACCGTATCCCCCGGCTGAAGTACAGCCGCTTTATACTGGTCAATATAGCTCTGCGCCTCCTCCTGGCTGTCAAACAGAAGATCGAAGGAGGGATCTGTGTTTCTAAAATACAGCTGCAGCATCTCCCGGCTGTAATTCTGCCGTGTACCGTCCGCCTGATCCACAGTCATAGCCCAGTCCAGCCCTATCTCCACCCTGTCGGGATAATTTTCCTCATTTTGGAATTCCTCCTCCATGATCTCCTGCACCCTGGTATCCTGGGTACTGTAGATCCGAAGGCCGCCGCTGTAGACGGCATTAGCCGCCTGCACCTCTGTATAGCCGCACCGCTCCACCAGATCCTGCTGCACCTGGCTGATCAGGGCGTCAATAAAATAAGAGTATGGCTCCGCCTCGCTCTCGGAAGCCGCCGTTTCCCGGATCCGCTCATAGACATCATCTGCCACTGCCTCTTCGTATTCCGCCTCCGTGATCCAGCCCTGTTCCAGCATATAATCCAGAACCACCGCTCTCCGGTCCGCGTTTTCCTCCGGATGAAGCCGTGGATTCCAGCGGGAAGGGTTCTGGGGAATCGCCGCAAGAACCGCGCATTCTGAAAGGGTCAGGTCTTCACAGTCCTTTCCGAAATACGTCCGGGCAGCCGTCTGCACGCCGTAGGCGCCTGAACCAAAATTCACCGTGTTCAGATAATTTTCCAGGATAACGCTTTTTGCATCCTGGCCCTGCTCTGTCAGATATTTTTCCAGCTCCACGGCCAGATACTGCTCCTGAAGCTTCCGGACAATGGAATCAAAGGTATTTTCTTCCATCCAGTCCGTAAATACATTGTTTTTCAAAAGCTGCTGGGTAATGGTGCTGGCTCCCTCCGTCCGTGAAAATCCGGTGCTGACGGCCGTAGCCACGGCCCGCAGCATGCCCAGGGAATCCACGCCGTTGTGCTCATAGAAGCGCGAATCCTCAATGGCCACAATGGCGTGCTGCATGTACTCCGGAATCTCGTCTATGGAAACAGATATTCTGTTTCCCTCCGCCGAATTAATCTGCTGTATGAGACTGCCGCCGCTGTCATAAACAAAAGTGGCATATCCCATGGGCATGATGTTCACATCCGAAATATCCGGCGCGCTGGCGATAATCCCGGAATAGGCTCCGGCTCCCAGGCCAACAAAGATAATTGCCGCAGAAATAAGGCCGTAAAACGCAACGCGTAGCGACATAACCTTCACTCTTCTGCTTTTTTTCAGCCGGCCAGAACGGCAGATTTCCATTTTTTCCTGTATATCCTGCTGTCTGAAACGCAAACCGTTTTCTCCCCTTTCGTCAGGCCCCTGAAGGGCAAAACCGCCGGATGGCAGGCGGATACACCACTCACCATCCGGCGGATAGATTTTCTGTACGTATTTTCCCCTCTCAATATTTACAGATCAGTCCAGATGGAAGACCCTGCCTTCCTTCCTGGGCGCGGCCTGGGGCTCCTCCCCCTCGGCGTATCCCAGAATGCAATGACCGATCCCCTCGTATTCTCCCTGAATGCCCAGGGATTCCAGAATCTGACGGCCCTCCGGGCGCTCAAACTCTTCCTTGGCCCTGTGTATCCAGCAGCTTCCAACTCCCAGCGCATGGGCGGCCAGCATCAGATTACCCATTACCAGACTCCCGTCGTATACGTGCGTGGGACAGGATTTATCTGCCAGAACGATCAGAACCACCGGCGCTCCGTAAAAGGGATCGCCGCTGTTTCCCATAATCTCTCCATTCAGTCTGGAAAGACGGTCCCGGATCCCCCTGTCCGTCACCGCAAGGATGATCGGAGACTGGCGGCCCATGCCGGAGGCCGCGTAGGTGCCGGCCTGGATGATCTGGTCAATCACCTCTTTCGGCACCATATCGGGTTTATACTTCCGGATACTCCTGCGGGTTTTTAAAAGTTCCAGCAATTCCTGTTTTACCTCTGCCATTTCCGGCACCTCCTCTTTTATTTTTTATACGGGATAAGCTCCGTTTTCCGGATCGCCTGCCTTGGCGTCCACCTTCGTCTTCTGGGCGTCACGGTATTTGAAGAAATCCATGGCCACCTGGGGGAACAGTGCATAGGTCAGCACATCCTCATCCTGCTCTTTGTACTGGGCCATCTCTCCCTCCAGCGTCTCCAGCTCGTTGTCCAGAAGATCCGCGTAACGGCAGGTGATTGGCTCCGCATCGCCGATGACTTTCTTCTGCACCTCCGGGTTAAAGGGCTTCACTGTCGCGCCGTATTTGCCGCTGAGCACATCCCGGGTCTCCTTGGTCACCATCTTGTAGCGCTCGCCCATGAGCACATTAAATACGGCCTGTGTGCCGACGATCTGAGAAGAGGGCGTAACCAGCGGACATTCACCGAGATCCTTGCGGACTCTCGGAACCTCCTCCAGAACCTCATAATACTTATCTTCCGCATGCTGCTCCTTCAGCTGGCTGGTCAGGTTGGAAAGCATTCCTCCCGGCACCTGATACAGCAGGGTCTTAATATTCACACCCAGATTCTTGGGATTCAGCAGGCCCTCCTCCAGGCATTTATCCCGGTAGGGACGGAAGTAATCCGCGATCTCGGCCAGCAGGTTCTGGTCGTATCCGGTATCGTAGGGCGTTCCGCGGAAGGTCTCCACCATCACCTCCGTGGCCGGCTGAGAGGTTCCCATGGCAAAGGGAGAGATAGCGCAGTCGATTACATCCACGCCGGCCTCCACCGCCTTCAGATACGTCATGGAAGCCACGCCGGAGGTATAATGGGTATGCAGCTCAATGGGCAGGCTGGTGGCCTCTTTTAAGGCTGTCACCAGCTCTGTGGCCTTGTAGGGAAGCAGCAGTCCGGCCATATCCTTGATGCAGATGGAATCTGCTCCCATCGCCTCAATCTTTCTGGCCATATCGGTCCAGTATTCCAGCGTATAAGCATCCCCCAGGGTGTAAGACAGCGCCACCTGGGCATGGGCCTTTTCCCTGTTGGCAGCCTTTACTGCCGTCTGCAGATTTCTCAGATCATTCATGCAGTCAAAAATACGGATGATATCAATCCCGTTGGCCGCAGACTTCTGCACAAAATATTCCACCACATCGTCCGCGTAGGGGCGGTATCCCAGAATATTCTGGCCGCGGAACAGCATCTGCAGCTTCGTGTGCTTAAAGCCGTCCCGGAGCTTCCGCAGTCTTTCCCAGGGATCCTCGTGGAGGAAGCGCAGGGAGGCGTCGAAGGTGGCTCCTCCCCAGCACTCTACCGCATGGTACCCCACCTGATCCATCTTGTCCACAATGGGAAGCATTTCCTCTGTGGGCATTCTGGTGGCAATCAGGGACTGATGGGCGTCACGCAGGATGGTCTCCATTATTTTCACAGGTTTCTTTTCTATTTCAGCCATTTCTATCCTCCTAAATCAGGTAGTGTATTTCCTTCGGAATCAGACTCCGAAAATAGCCATAAAGGCGCCGGCCGCCACAGCCGTACCGATAACGCCGGCCACATTGGGTCCCATGGCGTGCATCAGCAGGAAATTGGTCGGATCGGCCTCCGCTCCCACCTTCTGTGAAACGCGGGCAGCCATCGGCACAGCCGAGACGCCCGCCGATCCAATCAGCGGGTTGATCTTTCCTCCCGAAATTTTGCACATGAGCTTGCCCAGCAAAACGCCTCCCGCCGTTCCAAATACGAAAGCGACCAGACCCAGAACCACAATTTTGATGGTGGTAACATTCAGAAAGGCCTCGGCGCTGGTGGTGGCCCCCACGGAAGTTCCCAGCAGGATGACCACAATGTACATCATGGCGTTGGAAGCTGTCTCCGTCAGCTGTTTTACCACGCCGCTCTCCCGGAACAGATTGCCCAGCATCAGCATTCCAACCAGCGGAGCGGTGGAAGGAAGAAGCAGACAGACAACCACCGTGATGATAATGGGGAAGAGAATCTTCTCCAGCTTCGATACGGGGCGGAGCTGCTCCATCTTGATTTTTCGCTCTTTCTCAGTCGTCAAAAGCTTCATGACGGGCGGCTGAATAATGGGCACCAGGGACATGTAGGAATACGCCGCCACGGCAATGGGGCCCATCAGATCTGTCTGTCCCAGCTTTCCGCAGAGGAAGATGGAGGTGGGGCCGTCCGCGCCTCCGATGATGGAGATGGCCGCTGCCGCCCTGCCGCCAAAGCCCAGGAGAATCGCCAGAAAATATGCTACATAAATACCCAGCTGAGCCGCCGCGCCCATGATAAAACTGATGGGGTTGGCGATCAGCGGCCCGAAGTCCGTCATCGCACCCACGCCCATAAAGATCAGGGAGGGAAGAATACTCCACTCGTCCAGCTGGAAGAAATAATACAGAAGTCCGCCTGCCTGCTCCACGCCTGCCGCATCCGTATAGGGCGCCGCCATAATATCCGGATAGATGTTTACCAGCAGCATTCCGAAGGCGATGGGAATCAGCAGAAGCGGCTCGAAGCCCTTCTTGATCGCCAGGAACAGGAATACAAAGGCTACCAGGATCATGACAAAATTGCCCCAGGTCAGATTGAAAAATGCAGTTTGGTGCACCAGGTTAGATAAAGTCTCTAACATTGATTACTACCTCCGGTTCTTTTTTTCCTCAAGTAAATGTCTTAATTCATGGTAGCCAGCACATCACCGGATTCCACCGCGTCTCCCGCGGCCACATTAATGCTGGCGATTGTACCGTCCTGAGGAGCAACAACCGGAATTTCCATCTTCATGGCCTCCAGAACCACCACAGAATCTCCTGCTTTAACAGCCTGTCCGGGCTGTGCTTCCACCTTGCAGATTTTTCCGGGTACGGAGGCTGTGATTTCCACCGCGCCGGCCGTTCCTCCTGCCGGTGCTGCTGCAGGTGCCGGAGCCGGGGCGGGTGCTGCTGCTGCAGGCGCCGGAGCCGGGGCCGCCGCGGGTGCAGGTGCCGGGGCCGGAGCCGCTGCAGCGGGAGCCGGAGCGCCGGCCGTGCTGCCCTCTTCCACCGTCACATGATAAACATTTCCATTCACTGTAATTGTATAATTTTTCATTTTTCTATCCTCCTAGACTCTTTTCCAGTTTTTATTTCTGATTTTTCTGATCGAACGTACCACGTAGCCGTCGCCGGAAGGCTGCTCTGCCTCCGCGGCCGCGATAGCTGTCGCAAGCACGATTGCCAGTTCTATATCTTCTTCCGGTGCTGCGGCCGCAGCAGGCGCCGGGGCGGGAACCGCGGCGGGGGCAGGGGCCGCCTTTTTCTCTGCGGGAGCCGCGGCCTGAGCCGCCTTCTTATTCCGCATATCCGGGTTCACGTAGCGGATCAGATAGATCACGCCGCTGAGGAAAAAGAGAATCACAAATACAATGATCAATCCGATGGCTGTATTGATTCCCGCCTCTTCCAGCGATTTTGAAAGCGGATAATCTACGTTTACTGTAAAATTCCGCGGATTCGCCGAACCGGCGGAATCCAGTTCAAAGGTCATGACCAGCTCGCCGCTGTAATTTTCAAATTCTGCCGGCATACGGCACTCTACCGTATCATCCTCCTGGGTAACCGTCACCTCGCCGATGCCAACAAGCTCTCCGGTGTCCTCCCGGGCATTCCGCCAGCCGTCCACAAAGACCTCGTAAAATCCCCCTGCATCGCGGAGCTCATCGTAAGCGCTGTCGTCCAGAGCCATCGTGGACTGCAGATACTCCTGGGCAGACTGTCCCAGGGACGCTTTATACTCATCGCTTAAGACAGCGGCCCGGACCGGTACTGCCACAAGGAGGCTCATGAGACAAACCAGCGCCAGAAACAGGCCGGTCCGTCTTTTCTTTAACTTTTTCATCTATGCCACCTCACTTAAACCGTTCCATGCTTTTTATCCGGCCGCGCCTCTCTCTTGGAAAACAGCATCTCGAAAGCGCCGATCAGATATTTTCTTGTGTCCTCCGGATGGATAAGCGTATCCACATACCCTCTCCGCAGGGAGGCATCCAGGCTGTTCTGCAGCTTCTCATATTCCTCTGTCTTCTCCCGGATGACCTGGCTGCCCTGATCCGCGTACAGAATCTTGGCGGCAGCGCCGGAATCCATCATGCCGATCTTTGCCTCCGGCCAGGCGTAGACGAGATCCGCGCCGATGGCCTTGCTGTTCATGGCCAGAGCCGCGCTTCCGTAAGCAAAGCCCGTGATCACATTGACCTTGGGCGTTGTCGCGTCCGCAAAAGCATACACCAGCTTCGCCACCGCCTTGGCCATATTCGCCTCCGAACATTTGGTTGCCTTGTAGTTTTTCACATTGGTAAAGGAAACCACCGGAATGGAAAAGGCATCGCAGAAGCGGATAAACTCGGCCGCCTTTTTCGCGCCTCTGGCGCTTAAAGCGCCGTCAAACTTCTCTGCCTCCCCTCCCTCGCTGTCATACAGTACGGAACGGTTTGCCACAGCGCCCACCGTATAGCCGCCGAGGCGGATCAGCGCAGTCACCATATCCCGGCCGTAGGCGGGCTTCACCTCAAAATACGACTGATTATCGCTGATTCTCTGCAGCATCAGAATAGGATCAAGGCTGCAGGCCGCCAGATCGGGAATCGCCCGGTTCAGGTCATCGCCGCACTCGCCGTAGGCCATATCATCTTCGTTGTTGGCCGGCAGCATGGAGACCAGCCTGCGGATCTCGGAAAGAACCTCGCCCTCGCTTCCGGTGAAATCCACAAGGCCTGCTTCCTCACTCTGGAAAGCTGCCGAGGCCGTATCGCATTTGGAATCAATGTTTCCCTCCAGCGCATTGGGTGAATTCACAAAAAGCTTTCCGCTTTTCTCCATCAGCGTAAAGTCTGTAAGCGCGGGGATCATGGCCATGCCTCCGCCGCACATGCCGAAAATACCGGTAATCTGCGGAATCACCCCGGAAGCCTCCGTCTGGGCCATATAGATCCTGCCGAATCCGTGAAGGGCGTCCGCGGCCTCCTCCAGACGCAGACCCGCGCAGTCCAGAAGCCCGATCACAGGAGCACCCGTTTTCATGGCGAGCCTGTAAAGATTTACAATTTTCCCCGCGTGCATCTCACCGACGCTGCCGCCAAGCACCGATGCATCCTGACTATAGATATACACCAGCCCTCCGTCGATCACACCGTATCCGGTAATGACGCCGTCGGAGGGAGTCTGCTTCTGCGTCAGGTTGAAATCTGTGCTGCGGGCTGTGACGCCGGCACCAATCTCAACAAAACTTCCCTCATCAAGCAGGGCGCAGACTCTCTGCATTGCCTGGCTTTGTGTTTCGTTGCTCATTCTCCTAACCTCCATGTCCAATAAACTTTGTACAATTTCACTCAATACTATACTGTTTTTTTTCTGTATTTTCAACCACTTTATCGCATTCTTCCTCCGGCGTTTACGGATACAGAGAAATATGCGCGGGAATTCCGTTTCTATATTCCACCTTCGGCTCTCCCTGAATCAACGGTTTCAGATATTCCAGCATCTCATCCGTCACGTCGCATCCGTCCGGCGTAATCCATTCATCCGGCACCTTCTTTTCCGCGTTGGCGGCTTCCCGCACAGGAACCGACCGGAAAGAAACGCGGTAGGGATCGCTGCTTTCCCGGATCACCGCCGCCATCTGCCCGCTTTGTCCCTCCAGGGCGCACTGGCAGGCCTTTATGCCGATCATGCGGGATTCCGCGATATCCGTGGCGCTGGCTATATGCGCGGCGCTGCGCTGCATCAGGCTCAGCTCAATGGAGCGGACCTTGCAGCCAATCCGTTCCCTCACCAGCTGCTCCAGAACCTTCCCGGCGCCGGCAATATAGGCATGGCCGAAATTGTCCAGGGCGCCGGACTGCACCTGCTCGGAAATGTAACGTCCCTCTGCATCCCGGATTCCTTCACTTACCGCCGCCAGCACGCTGTTCTGCCTCTCCAGCTTCTCCCGCAGGTCAGACAGAAACCGTTCCGTATCAAAAGGTCTCTCGCAGAGATAAATAAGGTCAGGCCCGCCGCTGCCGTTCACCCTGGCCAGCGCGCTGGATGCGGTCAGCCAGCCGGCATTCCTGCCCATAATTTCCACGATTGTCACGGATTTTGCCGTGTAAACACGGCAGTCTCTTTCCAGCTCCGAGAAGGTGGCCGCAATATATTTGGCGGCCGATCCGAAGCCGGGACAGTGATCCGTACCCATCAGGTCATTATCGACGGTCTTCGGCGCTCCCACCACCGCGATCTCCTCGATTCCCTGCTCCGCCAGATAGGCCGACAGCTGATCCACCGTATCCATGGAATCGTTGCCGCCGATATAGACAAAGCAGGAAATTTCCCATTTTTTCAGGATCTCCGCGATCGCTTTCAGCTGCTCTCTCTTCTGTATCTTCAGCCGGCAGGATCCCAACGCTGCAGCCGGCGTCTGGCACAGAAGTGAAAGCTTTTCTGTGCTGTCAAGCTTCTGTCTCAGATCAATAAAACGCTGGGACAGAACGCCCTCAATCCCGTTGACGGCTCCGTAAATTTTATCCGTCTGTCCGGAGCTTAAGGCACATTCCACCACCCCGGCCAGAGTCGCGTTAATAGCGGCAGTCGGGCCTCCGGACTGCGCTACCAGCAGATTTTTCACTCCGCAGCACCTCCCTTTCACACATTCTCGGGAAAACTCCCGCATATTTTAGTATTATAGCATAAAAGCAGGAGACTGTCCAAAACTTTGGCTTGTGTCCCCTGCTTTTATTATACATTTTCCCGGCAGCAAAAGCCGCTCCCCTCCGCTTCAGACCGTTACCCTCTCAAACTGGCTGTTATACAGGGCGGCATAGGCGCCGCCCCGGGCCAGAAGCTCCTCGTGGGTGCCCTGCTCTGCCACATCTCCGTCCTTCATGTAAAGAATCATATCCGCATTGCGGATGGTAGAGAGGCGGTGCGCAATGATAAAACTGGTGCGTCCCTGCATCAGCCGGTCCATGGCCTGCTGGATCAGCACCTCCGTTCTGGTATCCACGGAGGAGGTGGCCTCGTCCAGGATCAGAATCCGGTTGTCGGCCAGTATGGCCCGGGCAATGGTCAGCAGCTGCTTCTGCCCCTGGGATATATTGGTGGTTTCTTCGTTCAGCACCGTCTGATAGCCCTCAGGCTGCTGCATGATAAATTTGTGGGCATGGGCCGCCCTGGCCGCCGCCATCACCTCCTCATCCGTGGCATCCAGCCTGCCGTAGCGGATATTCTCCAGGATTGTGCCGTTGAAAAGCCAGGTGTCCTGGAGCACCATGCCGAACATTTTTCTCAGCTCGCTCCGCCGGAATTCCCGGATATCGTGTCCGTCCACACGAATGGCTCCGCTGTTCACATCGTAAAAGCGCATCAGCAGCTTGACCATGGTTGTCTTTCCGGCGCCGGTGGGCCCCACAATGGCGATCTTCTGTCCTTCCCTTACCCGCTCGGAAAAATCACGGATAATAATCTGGTCCGGATTGTAGCCGAAAGCGACATGATCGAATTCCACATTTCCGGCCAGGCCCTCTGCCGGCACGGGGTGTTCGGGCCCTGCATCCTCCTCCGGTTCCTCCAGAAATTCAAAAACCCGCTCGGAGGCAGCCGCCGAGGACTGCAGAAGATTCGTAATCTGGGCAATCTGCTGGATAGGCTGGGTAAAACTCCGGATATACTGGAAAAAGGACTGGATATCGCCGACCTCAATAGACCGGCGGATTACCAGAAAGCCTCCCAGAAGGGCAACCATCACATATCCCAGATTTCCCACAAACTGCATGACCGGCATCATAATGCCGGAAAAGAACTGGGACTTCCAGCCCGTCTCATAGAGCATACGGTTGGAACGCTCAAATTCCCGGATCGCGGCCTCCTCCCTGTTAAACGCCTTCACCACCTGGTGTCCGGCGTAGATCTCCTCCACCTGGCCGTTTACCTCGCCCAGGTATTTCTGCTGTCCCCGGAAAAACTTCTGCGAATGGCTCATAACTTTTCCGATAATCACCATGGCCGCGGGCAGGATCACCAGCGCGCAAAGCGTCATCCATACGTTGATGGAAAGCATCATAAAGAATACGCCTATGAGAAGCGTCACCGAAGTGATCAGCTGGGTAATGCTCTGGTTCAGCCCCATCTGAAGGGTATCCACATCGTTGGTCACCCGGGAAAGCACTTCCCCGTAGGGCCGCTTTTCAAAATACTTCATGGGGATGCGGCTGATCTTCTCTGAGATATCCTTCCGCAGATTGTAGCTTACGTCATTGGAGATTCCCGTCATCACGAGTCCCTGGACAAAAGAGAAGCAGGCGCTGACCAGATACAGGCACAGAACAGTCAGAAGAATCTGTCCGATTCTGCCAAAATCAATGGAACCTGTTCCCTGCACCCGGGCCACCAGCCCGTTAAACAGCTCCGTGGTGGCCTTTCCCAGGATTCTCGGTCCGACTATAGTAAATACCGTACCGGCAATGGCGCAGACCAGCATCAGCAGCAGCCTGCATTTATAGCGGCTCATATATACGGCGATTTTCCGGATCGCCTTCTTAAAGTCCTTCGGTTTCTCCGCGGCCCGGGGGCCATGGCCCGGCCGTGTTCTCTGCTGGCTCATGCTCCTAACTCCTCCTCTGACAGCTGTGACCGTGCAATCTGCCGGTAGACCTCACAGTTCTTCATCAGTTCCTCATGGGTGCCGCACCCGGCCAGCTTTCCGCCGTCCAGAACAAGAATCCGGTCCGCGTGCAGGATCGTGCTGATCCTCTGGGCCACAATCAGGGATGTGGCATCCCCCGTCTCGCGCTTCAGCGCCCGGCGCAGGGCAGCGTCCGTCTGAAAATCCAGCGCCGAAAAACTGTCGTCGAAAATATAGATTTCCGGCTTTTTCGCCACGGCCCTGGCAATGGCCAGGCGCTGCTTCTGACCCCCCGATACATTGGCGCCTCCCTGGGCGATGGGCGTCTCCATACCCTCCGGCTTCTCATCAATAAACGCAGCCGCCTGGGCAATCTCCGCCGCCTGCCGGAGCGCCCCGGACGAAGCATTTTCATCGCCGTACCTGAGATTGGAGGCAATCGTTCCCGAAAAAAGCACGGCCTTCTGCGGTACGTATCCCAGCCGGCTCCTGAGATCTTCAAGATTCATATCCCGGATATCCACACCGTCCACCAGAATCTGGCCTTCTGTCACATCAAAAAATCTCGGAATCAGATTGACCAGCGTGCTCTTTCCGCTTCCGGTGCTTCCGATAAAGGCTACGGTCTCTCCCTGCCCGGCCCGGAAGCTTATGCCGTCCAGCACCTTTTCCTCCGCCCCGGGATAACAGAAGGATACATTTCTGAATTCCAGCTCCCCGCGCAGTCCGGCGGCGGGCTTTTTTGCCCGGACCGGATTTTTAATCTCCGTTTCCGTCTCCAGCACATCGTAGATACGCCGGGCGGACACGCTGGCCCGGGGCATAAAGACGGCTACCATGGAGATCATCAGAAACGCCATAATAATCTGCATGGCATACTGGATAAAGGCCATCATACCGCCCACCTGCATTCTGCCCGCGTCAATGGCGTGGGAGCCGCTGTACACGATCAGCACGGACAGGCCGTTCATGATCAGCATCATCACCGGCATCATAAAAGTCATGCAGCGGTTCACAAAAAGATTCGTCCGGGTCAGTTCTCTGTTTGCCTCGTCAAAACGTTCCTCCTCATGCTTTTCCGCGGAAAAGGCCCGGATCACGGGAATGCCCGTGAGGATTTCTCTCGTCACCAGATTCACCCGGTCGATCAGCGTCTGCAGGATCCTGAATTTCGGCATGGCCACGGTAAATAGAAAGATCATGACCGCAAAAATCGCCGCAACGCCGATGCCCAGAATCCAGGTCATCTCGGATCCGGTATTCAGAACCTTCAGAACGCCTCCTATTCCCAGAATCGGCGCGTAAAGCACGATCCGGAACAGCAGCGTCAGCACCATCTGAATCTGCTGAATATCATTGGTGCTCCTGGTAATCAGAGATGCCGTGGAAAACCGGTTCATCTCACTGCTGGAAAAGGAGAGCACCTTCCGGTATATCCTGTTTCGCAGATCATGGCCAAAGCCCGCGGCCACACGGCTGGAGAAAAAAGTCACCAGAATTGCCGCCAGCATGGAAAGGCCCGACAGCCCCAGCATGGAAAGGCCGGAAAACAGGACGTAGCGGGTCTGCATACTGTCCAGGTTTCTCCCCTGGGCCGTATATTCCTGCTGCACATAAGTTACGGCCGCCTGGGTCAGAATGCTCTCCGACATGCCTTCCAGCTGTTTTTCTGCTTCCGGACGCAGAGCTTCCAGCTGTTCCTCCGTAAGCGCTGCCGCAGAGACCCCCCGGCTCTCAAGCCCCGCCTCCAGAACCATGGCTCTTCCCAGGATTCTGTTCAGCTCCTCTCTTGTATCCCCGCGGATGGAATCCAGTATGTACAGGTCTCCCTCTTCCCGGGAATAGGCCGCCTGTACCTTACTGCCCTCCTCGCCGTCCATAAGCCGCAGCAGGCTGTCCAGTGTTTCCGCCCGGATCGCGTCCGGAACCGCGTCCTCCACTCCCTTCTGCTGGATTCCCGTATCCACAATCCTTGATGTGTATGCAGGCAGAGCCAGGTCGCAGAACGCCTGCAGAAACAGCAGGGCAAAGATCAGCAGGATCCAGCCTGCTCTGCTCTTCAGTTCCCTGAAAATTTTTATCATTTTTCGTTCTCCTCCATGATCTTTTAATCTACTTTATTTTACAGAGCATTGCAAGTCTTAAATCCCGTATTTTCTAAATTTTCTGAAACGCCTGCCAGCTGTCTGCTGTTACTGCCGGCCGCAGTACCATTTCCAGAGCTGGCGCAGGCACCAGAAATAGTCCTTCTTTTCCACCCCGGATGACGCGTACAGGGGGTACACGGCCAGCTCCTCTCCCTTCAGGCTGTATTGGACGTTTCCGATCTCTTCTCCCGCCGACACCGGCGCTTCCAGGGTCTCCGGCAGATCGTACCGGATTTCCACCTGTTCATCTGCCCGGAGCAGCAGGCGCAGGCTCCTCTCTTCCTCGGGAATGCCAAATTCCGCCGTGGTGAAGGCGCTGCCTTCTCCGGGAAAATCCCCATAGCGGCCATCCGCAACCGGGATCTCCCTTCCCCGGAAATTCCTGTCAAATACATCTCTGTACTCGTAATTTTCAAATCCGTACTCCAAAAGCTTTCTGGCGTCCGACCACTTATAATCCCGGTGGTCCGGCCATCCGCAGGCCAGCAGCGAGACGATCAGGCAGCGGTCTCCCTGCTGCACGGCTCCCACGTAACAGTACCCCGCTTTGCTGGTAAACCCTGTTTTTCCGGAGAGCGTCCCCTCCATCATACTCAGAAGGGCATTGTGGTTCACACAGTCATAGACATTTTTGAGCTCCCGGTCCCAGAAGCTGTAGGAGCTGGTCCCGGTAATCTCCAGAAACTGTTCCGCTTTCGGCGACTGCCGGATGCAGTACCGCAACATCAGGGCCAGATCGGCCGCCGTGGTATGGTGTTCCCCGCCCGCATCGCTGCCGTCCAGCCCGTTGGGGGTGACAAAATGGGTATCCCTGCAGCCGATCTCCTCCGCCTTTCGGTTCATCAGCTCTGCAAATGCCTCCACGGAACCGGCCGTTCCCTCAGCGATCATGACCGCCGTGTCATTATAGGATTCCAGCATCAGCGCGTACAGCAGATCCTGCATGGAAAACTGCTGGCCGGCGTGAACGCCCAGGCGCACCTCCGGCTGGGACGCCGCCTCCCGGGAGGCGGTCAGCACCGTACCGGCCGGGTCCGCCGTGTTCTCCAGGGCCAGGATACAGGTCATGATCTTCGTTGTGCTGGCCATGGCCAGAGCCTCCTCTTCCGCCTTCCCGTACAGCACCCGCCCGGAGTCCGCGTCCAGCAGGCAGGCAGAAGCCGCATACAGTTCGTCCTCAAACTGGTTTTCTTCTCCCGGCACATGCAGGGGACTTCCGAGGAACAGCAGCAGACCAAGAAGCAGGGCAAGAACTTTTTTCATAAATGCAGGGCCCTCCTTTCTGCCTATAGTTTATGGCAAAAAAAGGGATTTCATTCATCCGCTGCCCGGCAAATATCTGCCCCTGCAGACACAGCGCAGAAGAGAGATCCGGCAGGCCCTGTCCGGATCTTTTCCGGGGCCTGCCGGATCTCTCCGGAGCGTCCATTCAGTCTAGATTTCAATTTCCGAGAGAGCCGCGGCTCCCCGGGTATAAAGAATATGCCTCATGATTCCTGTCAGAGCGGCCAGCACAGCCAGAAGAACACAGGTGACAAGATGGATGTCAAGTCCCAGCACCCGGAAGCCGAAATACCCGGCTCCAATCAGAGCCGCAGCCACGGCCGCGTCCAGCAGCATGGACAGCAGCGCCCTGTAATTCTGCTTGACCGCGGCAGTTTCATTTTCCCATTCCAGCTTTGGCCAGAGGATGTCAAAAAACAGCTGCTGGTAATTGACGAACAGCACGAAAAGTATGGTCATCAGCGCGCTGTACACCAGAGTAACCGGCGGCAGGCCGAAAAGTACCGCAGCCGTGTTCAGGATCAGCACATAGGGCAGACTTCCCAGCAGTCCCACGAAAATACCGCTGGCGGATCTCCGGAGAGCAGCGGACGGAGCTGTCCCGACAAGAGCGCGCCGGCCAGTTCCGTAAGTCCTCCTCCATCGCCGCTGGTCCCTACGCTGATTCCTCCCAGCACCAGGATCAGAATCGGCCACAGGAGGCCCACAAGCACACAATTCATGAAATAAGCCGGTGTCCGGTACAGTTTCTTCCATTCGATCCAGCCAAAAGTGACAGATGCCTTTCTGCGCCGCACGGTTTTTTCCATCTCCCGGGCTGTCATTTTCTTCTTTTTGGAGCCGGACTCTCCCATTCCCAGAACCACCGGGAGATACAGCTTCTGGGCCAGCAGGAAGCAGACGGCCAGAAAAGCGGCGCTGATCAGATAAAAGACTGCCATCGACAGCGGATCTCTCTCCTGCACGCCCTCTCCCAGGAAGCGGATGTTCGGCAGAAGGATCCGGAATACGGAAAACATCCCTCCGCTTCCGCCGAGAAAATTCTGCACATCCTCCACCTGGATTTCATCCATATTTCTGGCCGCCATATTCAGTCCGATGGTCAGAACAAGCGCCAGCACGTAACCGGCATAGCTTAGAAAATCCTTATTCCGGATATTTTTAAATACCCGGAGAATCAGCATCATCAGCACCGAGGCGTAGACCAGGGGCACAAGGGGAAGTCCGATGCAGCCCAGCACCGCGCAGACCCAGTAAAGGGCTCCCAGGCCTCCGGCCGTGCCGAATCCCAGCAGCAGCGGCAGAACCAGCAGGAGAACTATCCAGTACTCATACAGCAGGCAGATCAGGAACTTGGTTCCCACAATCTCCCAGGGCCGCAGGGGAAGCGGAAGAAGCAATTCAGATATTCGCTGCCGCTGATCCGCAGGAAAGCGTCCGGATTGTCCGGCACAAAACCAAACTGGCGCTTTGCCTCCAGGGGATCCTTTACAATATCTTTTCCGTTGATAACAATACTGCCCGACGTGGGCGCGAGGATGCCCGTGATCATTTTCAGGGTTGTAGTCTTCCCTGCCCCGTTGGGTCCGATAAAACCGGTAATCTTTCCATCTCCGATCTCCCAGGTCAGATCATCCACGGCCTTTCTGCCGCTTCCTCCGTAAATCTTGCTGAAATGACTTAACTGGATCATATGAAATTCTGTACCTTCCCTCTGTTTTTTTTTGCGCGGAACCTGATAAGGCCCTCAGACATCAATCCGGACGTCTGCCTCAGCTTCTGCTTCTTCCTTAAAATCCTCCAGTACCACCGGACTGATCTCCGGAAGGCTGTCCCGGGACGTAATTCCGAAATCACGCAGGAACTCCTCCGTGGTGCCGAACAGCAGGGGCCGGCCCGGCGCATTCAGGCGGCCAAGCTCCTGCACCAGCCCGTACTCGATCAGCTTATTGACTGCGTGATCACTTTTTACGCCGCGGATCTTCTCGATCTCCGCCTTTGTCACCGGCTGCCTGTAGGCAATGATGGACAGGGTCTCCAGCAGAACATCCGTCAAAACGGCTTTTTTCGGCTGGCTGGCCACAGACGTCAGGCAGCCGTAGTATTCCTTTTTCGTACAGAGCTGATAGCTTCCCTCCAGCTCAATCAGCTGTATGCCCCGTCCGGCATCCTCATAGCTTTTTCCAAGCTTTTTCAGGACTTCTTCTGTCTCGCCAGGCGTCCGCTCTATGGCTGCCGCGATCCGGCCAAGCTCCACAGAGTCGCCCATGGCAAACAGAATCGCCTCCACTGCCGCCTGCAGTTTTTCCTCATCCATTGTCACTCACCTCTTCTGTATAGGGAACCACCACTGTATCCCTCTCTTCCAGAGATTCAATCTCAATTTCCCCGAATATTTCCTTCTGGGTGATCCGGATCTTCCCCGTCTTCATCAGTTCCAGGACGGCCAGAAAGGTGACCACCACCTGCGTCCTGCTCCTCTGCCCTTCCAGAAGGCTGCGGAAGGAAAACCTTCGTTTTTCAACGGCGAAGCGCTCCACATACGTCATCTTGTCGGGCAGAGAAACCTCTTCCTTCTCGATGTGGCCGAACCGGCTCCGGATGGGGTCGATCTTGTCCTCCTGTCTTTTCAGCACTTCCTGGAAGACCCGGTGCAGTTCCTCCAGGGTCACTCCCTGCAGCAGCTCCTTCGTATCAACCTCCGGGCGGAAGGAGCGCACGCTCTCCGGAAGATCCTGGGCCCGGTAGAATGCCTGTCCCGCCTCCTCCATGCGGTCCCGCAGTTCTCCGGCCACATATTTGTATTTTTTATATTCCAGGAGCTGTGCCACCAGCTCTTCCCGGGGATCCTCCTCCTCTCCCTCTTCACTGACTTCCCGGGGGAGAAGCATCCGGCACTTGATATCGATGAGCGTGGCGGCCATGACCATAAACTCGCTGGTCACATTCATGTCCTCATGGTCCATCTGCCGGATATATTCCAGATACTGGTCCGTGATTTCCGCGATGGGTATATCATAAATGTCTATCTTGTTTTTGTCAATCAGGTGCAGAAGCAGGTCCAGGGGCCCCTCAAACACCGGAAGTTTTACAGGTATCGCCATCTGTCCATTCCTCTTACTCTTAAACTGTGATTGTTACCAGCTCCCGGGGATTATGCAGACGCAGGGGAAGGGTATGCTCGCCCAGCCCGGCTCCGACAATTACGCGGCCCGCTCCCCTCTCGAACAGTCCGTGGGCCTCCCGGGGGAAGAGGCGGAAATCAGGGCTGACCAGGCCCCTGTGCTCCCCAAAACGCAGGATTCCCCCGTGATAGTGGCCGCAGAGGGTAAGATCGGCGCCCCAGGAAAAATACGCGTCCATGTGCTCCGGATTGTGGGCCAGCAGGATGGAAAAGCTGTCCGGATCCGGATTCCCCAGAAGGCCGGTCAGCGCCTGCACCGGCAGATTTCTTCGGGCAAAGCGCTGATAATACTCCCGGGAAATGCTGAGACCGTACACGGTAACTTTCCGTCCATGAAGCGTCAGGGAGCATCTGCCGTTATCCAGGAGGGTCACACCAAGTTTCAGAAGTTCTTCTGTATATTCCCGGTACAATTTTCCGTAAATCTCCGGATAAATCTTTGCCCGGTACTCGTGATTGCCCAGGGCATGGATCACCGGGTACTCCTCCCGCAGCCTCCGCAGCAGAGCCAGCGCCGTCTCCGGCGTCTGCCCCGGCTTTCCCACGATCATGTCGCCGCCGCAGAGCACCGCGTCCGGCTCCGCCCTCCTGACCGCAGCAAGCAGCGTACCGTTATTTTCCCCGATGCACACGCTGTGCAGATCCGTAAGAAAAGCGAACCGCAGAGGCTGTCTCTCCGGTCCGCTCCCATTCTTATCTCTCAAATCGTAATTTTTAACTGTAAATTTTTTCATGGTCTTATCTTACTATATTTCCCCGCGGCGCGCAACCTTCTCCGCCGCTTCCCGGCGTACCCTGTCCATCACTTCCCGGAAGGGCATGCCCGTCTTCTCCGCGATTCCGGCCACATCCTCGTACTCCGGATAGGCGAAGATCTGATCCAGGTGGCGGCAGCACTTGATCCGCACTCGGCCCAGGCTGCTGTCCAATGTCTGCACCTGCCGTTCCAGCACCCTTCTTTCCTGTCTGTATCTGCGGAAGCCGATGGACGTAGTCTCACGGAAAATAATATTTTCCAGGGCCTCCCTGTGGGCCTCATCACAGATTACCTGCAGAAGATATGCGGGACGGTGTTTCTTCATCCAGAGTGGAATACAGCAGGCGTCCCTGGCTCCCGCCTTTAAAAGCGTCTCCATGCAGTACCCCAGCTCTTCCCCGCTGGCGTCGTCCACATTCGTCTCCAGGACCCACACGGACTCCGTTTTCTCCGGCGTCTTCTCCTCACCCTCCAGCAGCAGAGCTCTCAGCACATTGGCCTGCTTATATTCCCGGTTTCCGGCGCCCAGGCCGATTCCGGCAATCCGGCGGTCCCGCAGGGGATCCTCCTCGTGCTCTGCCAGGGCCGCCAGGATCGCGGCGCCCGTGGGGGTTACCATTTCCCCCTCCGTATCGGTCAGAGTCAGGGAAAGGCCGTATCTTCCGGCCAGCTCCAGCACGGCCGGCACAGGCACGGGCATCAGGCCGTGCTGGCACCAGACCTGTCCCCGCCCTTCCGAGATTCTTGAATATACAAGTTTTTCCACTCCCAGGCATTCCAGGCAGACCGCCGTACCGACAATATCCACAATGGAATCCACCGCTCCCACCTCATGGAAGCCCACTTCCTCCGGGTCCCGGCCGTGAACCTTTCCCTCCGCCCGGGCCAGCACTTCAAAGATCTTCACAGATGTCTTCTTTACCTGCTCCGACAATCCGGAGCTTTCTATAATCCCGCGGATCTCCCGCATGGTCCGGTGGCTGTGGACATGGCTGTGAACCTCTTCCCCATGGCCGTGCGCATGGCCGTGGTCATGATCATGGCCGTGGTCATGATCATGGCTGTGCCCGTGACAATCTCCCTGCGGGTGATGTTCCTCATGGCTGTGCCCATGTTCCCGGGCGCCGGCGTCATCCAGCAATACATCAAAGTCAAAGGCATCTATGCCCTTCACACTCTTTCTTCCAAAATGAAGGCTGTATCCGTCCACGGGAAGCTTCTCCAGCTCCTGCCGGAGATATCCGGGATCCGCGCCGAGGTCCAGCAGCGCGCCCACCGTCATATCTCCGCTGATTCCGGAGCTGCACTCCAGGTATATTGTTTTTTCCATCTGTATTCACCTCTTCTTTTCAGTTGTTTTGTTCCGTCCTCTCTTCCTCTCCCAGAAAAGCTCTCCAGACACGCTCCAGATAGTCGGCGTACTCCGCCTTTTCCACATCCTCTGTATAGATAATGGCGGTGCTGCCAAGCTCCTCCCCGTTCAGAGAAAATACGGCCCTTCCCGCGTTTTCACCTTTTTTCACCGGGGCCTGCGCCAGCTCCGGCAGCTCCACTTTTTTCTCAATCAGGGAAAGATCTCTCCCCTCTGTGTCAAGGAACCGGAATTCTTCCTCAAAGGCCACCGGAACTTCCGAAACCATGGCCCCCTCCACGGGCACCGGCGAAAGCTCCTCCCGGTTCTCATCCACGTACAGTCGGCAGCTTCCAAAGCCGTAATCCAGCATGGCCGCCGCGTCCTGAAAGCGGATCCTGTGATCCGGCGCTCCCATAACCACCGCGATCATCTTCAGGCCGTCCCGCTCCGCCACGGCGCTTACACAGTATTTTGCCGCGTCCGTACTTCCCGTCTTCAGCCCCACGCAGCCCTCGTAGCTTCGGATCATCTTATTGGTATTGGCCAGTGTAAAGGGTTTTGTCCCCTGGGCGGTCACGTGGGTAATGTCTTCCATCCAGACAGAAGAATAATCCAGAATCTGCGGATAGCGCCGGATCAGCTCCCGGGACATGACCGCCACATCCCTGGCCGTTGTGTAATGTCCGGCAGAGCCCGTAAGCCCGCAGCAGTCCTCAAAATAGGTGCCGGTCATGCCAAGCTCCTCCGCCCGTTCGTTCATGCGCGCCACAAAATCCCCTTCGCTTCCCGCTATGTATTCTGCCATGGCCACCGAGGCGTCATTGCCGGAGGCAACCACGATACACTTGATCAGCGTCTCCACCGTCTGTTTTTCCCCCTCCTCCAGAAACACCTGGGAACCGCCCATGCTTTTCGCGTAGGCGCTGGTGACCACTTCATCCTCCAGATGGATACTACCCTTTTCCAGCTCGTCGAAGATGAGGAGCAGGGTCATAATCTTGGTAATACTGGCAGGACTTCTCTGCTCGTCTGCATTTTTTTCGTAGAGGATCTCTCCTGTACTTTCCTCCATCAGCACTGCGCTGGGCGCTGAAATTTCCGGCTCCGCGCTGACCGCGCGGGGACACAGCGCCGGAATAAAAATTGCAAGCGTCAGCAGGACACAGAAAAATTTTCTCATTGTCCCTCTCTCCCGTCTGTTCTTTTTTCAAGATATGAGAGGAAAAGACCGGATATGCTTCCGCTTTACAGCGTGGGGGCGATCAGACGCAGGATCCCCTGAAAGCCGCGGATAAAGATATTCCTGTTTTTGCAGAAATCCAGGTTGATTTCTCTGGAAACCTCAAAGGTCGCAAGCGCATCCTGCTTCACCTGCAGAACCGATTCTGTTTTATACATCCAGCAGCCGCACTCAAAATGCAGGTACAGGCTGCGGTAATCCAGATTAATGGAGCCCACCACGGCAATCTCATCATCGCAGACAAAGCTTTTGGAGTGAATAAAGCCGGGGGTATATTCGTAGATGCGCACTCCGGCCTCCAGCAGCTGCTCATAGTAGGACTGGGACAGCAGAAATACCATTTTCTTATCCGGAATGCCCGGTGTGACGATGCGCACATCCACACCCTTTCTGGAGGCCGTGCACAGCTCTGTCATGATCTCGTTGTCCAGCACCAGATACGGGGTAAAAATGTAGACATATTTTTTTGCGTTGCTGATGATATTCCGGTAAACATTCTCGCCCACCGTCTCCTCATCCAGGGGGGAGTCCCCGTAGGGCTGCACGTACCCGTCGCTCCGGAAGCTCTCCAGATAGTACTGGTTCGGCCGGTACACGGAGGAGAGGTCACAGGGAAGCTGTGTGGTCACCGACCACATCTTCAGAAACATGACCGTAAAGCTCCAGACCGCCTCCCCGTGGAGATAAATGCCGGAGTCCTTCCAGTGTCCGAAGCGCTCCCACTGGTTAATATATTCATCCGAGAGATTGATTCCTCCCGTAAAAGCCGTGTGCCCGTCAATCACTGTGATTTTTCTGTGATCCCGGTTGTTCTGAATCAGATTCAGAACCGGACGGAAGGGATTGAAGGCCGCGCACTTGATCCCGTAGGACTGCAGCACCTTATAGTATTTGGGCGGCATTGTGGTTACGCAGATCATTCCATCGTAGATCAGCCGTACATCCACGCCCTCCTTTACTTTTTCCTTCAGAATGTCCAGAACCGTATTCCACATATACCCGGGACTGACAATGAAAAATTCCAGGAAGATGTAGTGCTTTGCTTTTTTGAGCTCCTCCACATACCTGGCGAACCAGTCCTCGCCCACCGAAAAATATTCCGTGACTG